>Ga0255055_10002536_pt1 | contig 12811 bp, 6 predicted proteins | sample JV7_2_27_MG_FD_188633 | JGI IMG/M metagenome (GOLD analysis project Ga0255055, IMG submission 188633) | Seawater microbial communities from Jervis Inlet, British Columbia, Canada - JV7_2_27 | ecosystem: Environmental > Aquatic > Marine > Inlet | place: Canada: British Columbia | collected...
CCGCACGCACACGCTCCACGACGTCGGGGTGTCGAGAGGCGACATCGTTCTGCTCGCCAATGTCGTTGCTCACGTCGTAGAGTTCGACCTCGCCAGTGAACATGGGCTGTCTGACGGCTTTCCAGTTGCCCATGCGCACGGCCTGCTTCGACCCCCTAGGATAGAACTCCCAATACAGGTATTCGTGTTCCCGCTGGTGTTCGGGCTCTCCGAGGATGGTAGGCAGGAAGCTCACGCTGTGAATGCTGTTGGGTGGAGTGGTGCCCGTGAGTTCCGCTGCCGTCGCCATCAGATCACCAAAGTAGCCGACGTGATCGGAAACGGTACCCGGCTGAGTTCGGCCCGCCCAACGAACGATCATGGGCACGCGGATCCCGCCGTCGTACAGGTCACGCTTGATGCCACGGAGTGGTCCCGTTGACTCGAAGAAGCTGGGGTCGTTCCCCCCCTCCGAATGCGGCCCGTTGTCTGAGGCGAAGAAAACCACAGTGCGATCAGCGATACCCAGTTCGGCGAGGAGGTCGATGATACGTCCCACGTCGGCGTCCATACGAGTGACCATCGCGGCCAGGCCCTTCTGCGGATTAGGCCAGCCTTCTCCCTCGTACGGACCGTAGTCGGGCACCTCCATGCCTTCCCGACCGGCCTCATTGTTCGTGTGGGGAATCGTCAGAGCCAAATAGAGAAAGAACGGGCTCCCCTCGTGTTCCCTAATGAATGACAGCGCTTCCTCGGCGAAGAGATCGTGACTGTAGTGCGCCCGCTCGATTGCCACACCTGCTCCATCGGGCCGAGGCTCGGCGATGCGGTTTCCTTCGATTGGGACTCGCTCCTCGTTTCGAAACAGGAACTCAGGGTAGTAGTTATGCGCGTGCCGTTGGCCGAGGTAGCCGTAGAAGTAGTCGAACCCCTGACTGGTGGGAATCCCGGACGAGCCGGGATACCCTAGCCCCCACTTGCCAATGAGTGCGGTCGTGTACCCTGCCTCCTTGAGCACTTCTGCCACTGTCACCGTCTCATCGCTGAGCGGGTGCTGACCCATCGGCTGGTACTCCCGATTGCCGCGGATCTCATTTCTGCCCGTGTGCACTCCGGTCATCAAGACGGCGCGGGATGGGGCGCACACCGTCGATCCTGCGTAGAAGTCCGTAAACCGCACGCCTTCGGCTGCGAGTCGGTCGAGATGCGGCGTCTGGATACTCTGCTGACCGTACGAGCCTAGATCTCCGTACCCGAGGTCATCAGCCAGGATGAAGATGATGTTGGGCGGTTGGGCCGACCGACCGGATGGCGAGCACCCGGTTGACGCGCTCACAACCGCACCGCCAGCCAGCAATAGGAAGAATCTCGACATGGAGAGTAAACATTCAGAGTTGCAACCCTGAAGTCCAGTGCAATCGTCAGCTTTGGGTGGCTGGGCAGATCCGACAACTGATGATTGAGTACTAGAGACTGATAGCTGACTACTCCGTTCTCAGCGTCTCAGTTGGATCCACGGAGGCGGCCCGCCGCGCGGGGAGGTAACACGCGGCGAACGCCACGGTGGCCAGCAACACCACGACACCGAGGTAGGTCGACGCATCGTGGGTTGTGATTCCGAAGAGGAAGCTTTCCAGGGTGCGTGACACCCCCCAACCACCCACGAGCCCCAATCCAATTCCCACTGCCGTGAGCGTCATGCCCCGTCGAACGACCATGGCGATGACGCCGCCCTGCAGTGCGCCCAGTGCTAGCCGGATTCCGAGTTCGCGTCGCCGTTGTCGGACGGAGTACAACATCGATCCATAGATACCCAGTGATGCGAGGAGGCTCGCGACCACGGCAAACAGCAGGAGGGTGGCGGTGAAGAACCGACGGTCGGCGGTGGAGTAGCTGATACGGGCCTGCATGGTTGTGATGTCTGGCACGGGGAGGTCTGGTCTCAGTGCCCAGATCGCCTCACGTAGTGCAGGCGCGATCGCGCCAATGTCGAGCGGTGACTTGACCCCTATTGCCAGCTGGCGGAACCTGCTCGCGAACACGCGGTGCGGCACATAGACGCTGTACCCGACAAGGTCTCCCTCTCCGTGACTGGGCAGAAGGCCCCAGTGTCTGATGTCCTCCACGACACCAACGATGGTGAACCGCTGCTCGTGGAAGTAGAGTGATCGGCCAACGGCACTGACGTCGCCAAATTCGAGGCGAGCAAGCGCGGCATTCACCAGTGCGGAGCCGGAGGCTGAATCATCAGACTGCGTCAGATTCCGACCCTCAACCAGTCGGATGTCGAGGATGTCCAAGTAGCTCGGTGTCACAGGGTGTACGACCGCCCAGAGACCGGCAGCATCGGGATCCGGTTGGGAGCCGAATCCGCCGGCCCAGCAGCACACCCTACCGGTGCGACTATAGAATGGAAGAGTCGTACTCATCGCGATTCCCTCGACGCCCGGTATGGCGTCAAGTTGCTCCTCGAGGTCCCGTGCGAACTGCGCACGTTCCGGCCCGCTGAACCCAGCGTCGAGCGACAGTTGCGTGGTGATCAAGTTCTCTGTATCGAACTTTGTGTCGACGTTGACCAACCGTACGAAGCTGTTGAACAGCAGCCCGGCTCCCACCAGCAGGATAAACGCGACTGTAATCTCCGACACGACGAGCGCGTCACGCAGCCTGAACCGCCGTCGGTTCGCAGTAACTGCTTGTGCAGCGTTCTTGAGCGCGTCGCCGACACCAAGGCGAGATGCCTGTGCCGCGGGAGCGAGGCCGAACAGTATGCCGGTGAGAACCGACAGCGACAGCGCAAACCAGAGGACGCGCTGATCGACCGTAACACTCGTGATACGGGGGATCCCTCCCGGATCGAGCAACTTGACCGCCTCGACGCCGAGCACGGCGAAAGCCACACCGGCCAGTCCCCCGATCAAAGAGATGGTGACGCTCTCTGTCAGTAGCTGCGCGACAACCCGTCGCCGGCCCGCACCCAACGCGCTGCGCACTGCCATCTCGTGCTCGCGGTCCGACCCACGGGCGAGAAAGAGGTTGGCAACATTAGCACAGGCTATGAGGAGCAGGAACGTGACGGCGCCGAGCAGCAGGTACAGTGCCCCCCGTACATCTCCCACCGTGGCGTCCAGGAGGGAAGTGATCAACTGGAGCCGCGGGGAGCCATCATCCCGTTGGTAGTAGTCGGGGTGCTCTGCGGAGAGCCTTGTAGACAGGGCATCGAGTTCGGTCTGGGCCGCCTGGAGTGATACGCCAGGTCGGAGCCGTGCAATCACACTGAGTACCATCATCCCGCGTGACCGCAGCACTGGGTTGGCAATGAAGAGGGGGACCAAGACGTCCACCTCAACACCGATCCCGGCCTGGGCAAACTCAACCTCATGATCGAGGACACCGACGACTGTGAGCGGATGACCATCCACGATGATCGTCCTGCCGATCAGGGTCTCATCACGGCCCCAGCGGCTCAGCCACAAGCGATGGCTCACGACAGCTACCTGTGGGGGAGCGTCGAAGTCGTCCCCGGAAAACAGGCGTCCGCGGTACGAACTGGTACCGAGCATCTCGAGGAAGTCCGGTGTGACCCTTGCGCCATGCACCCGCACGGGCCGGCCCTCGCCCGTGAGGTCGAATTCGTCCTCCCAGGCACCGGCCACCGTCGTGTACGAACTCGTGTGATCCCGCCAGTCTAGGTAGAGCGGCACAGAATGCGCTGCGTTCTCGAAGAAGACCAACTCCTCGGAGTTCGGGTACGGCAGTGCACGCAGTGCCACACAGTCGAGCACGCTGAAGATCGTCGTCGTCGCGCCGATGCCCAACGCGATGGTCGCAATGACCGGCAGCGAGAAACTCGGTCGCTTGACAAGCGATCGAACGGAATGGTGTACGTCGGTAATCAGTGACCCCACGGTCTCCCCCACATGCGTGGATCTGGTGTGCTAGGCAGATCTTACTGGTTCAGCTCTAGAGCATGGCGTGTGCCGTGACGCAGTCAGGCCGTAACCACCTGTCGATAAGTCACTTACGCTGCCAATGCTCAGCAGGCCAGTCGTCCACCAGAGGCCGATCCTGGGATGGGCCTTCCCGGATCCGGACGACGCCATCGGATCCCGTCGGCTTGCCGATCCTCTCGCGGTCGCAGTGGCCCGGCCACATCTTTCCTGTCGATGAGCGATCAGCTCGAACACATCAAGACCGCACTCGCCGACTGCTATGCGGTCGAGGGCGAGATCGGTGCCGGTGGCATGGCAACCGTCTACCTCGCCCACGACCTCAAGCACGACCGCAACGTGGCCGTAAAGGTTCTGAGGCCTGAACTGGCGGTCACGCTCGGCGTCGAGCGCTTTCTGAATGAGATCAAGGTCACGGCGAACCTGCAGCACCCGCACATCCTGCCACTGTACGACAGCGGTAGCGCGGTCGACTTCCTCTACTATGTGATGCCGTATGTGGAGGGGGAATCGCTCCGGGACCGCATGGCCCGAGAAAAGCGGCTTCCCATGGAGGACGCGATTCGAATCGCGTGCGAAGTGGCCGATGCACTTGGATCGGCGCACAGCCGAGGCGTCGTGCACCGCGACATCAAGCCTGAGAACATCCTGCTCACCGAAGGACATGCCGTCGTTGCCGACTTCGGCATCGCCCGGGCAATTTCAGCGGCAGGTGGGGAGCACCTGACCGAAACGGGGATGGTCATTGGCACTCCGGCATACATGAGTCCCGAGCAGGCAGCCGGTGAGAGTGACGTGGACGGGCGCAGCGATATCTACAGCTTGGGTTGCGTGCTGTTCGAGATGTTGGCTGGTGACCCTCCCTTTGTGGCGTCCACCGGACAAGCCATCTTGGCGCGCAAGGTCACCGATACGCCGCCCAGGCTCGCGGTCGTGCGGGACACGGTTTCACCAGCTGTCGAAACGGCGACACTGAGAGCGCTTGCCAGGATACCGGCAGACCGATTTCCAACAGCGGTCGAGTTCGCGGAGGCACTGTCCAAGCCGGCCCAGATCCGGTCTAACGATCGCTCCATCGCGGTGCTGCCGCTCCTCAATCTGAGCACGGACCCCGAGAACGAATACTTCGCGGACGGGATCACGGAGGACGTGACCGCCCAGCTGTCGAAGATCCGTGCCCTCAAGGTGATCTCCCGCACCTCGGTGATGCGCTACAAGAACCGAGAGGAGAGCCTCAAGGTGATCGGAGCGACGCTTGGCGTCGGGACGATTCTCGAGGGGAGTGTACGGCGTGCGGGCAATCGTGTGAGAATCGTCGTGCAACTGATCGATGCTGAGACCGACGAACATCTTTGGGCCGAGACGTACGATCGGGAGCTAACCGATGTTTTCGCGATTCAGAGTGACGTCGCGATGCAGATTGCCTCGGCGTTGGAAACGGAACTCACCACCGACGAGCGGGCACGAATCGCCAGGGAGCCTACACACGATCTCGATGCCTACCAACTCTATCTCAAGGGGCGTCACTGTTTCGCGCAGTTCACCCACGATGGTTTCTCACAGGGCGTCGAGTACTTCAAGCAAGCCGTCCATCGAGATCCTGGTTTTGCACTGGCCTATGCCAATATGGGTGTGTGCTATGTCGCCCTTGGCATGGGACACGGCGCCGGCACGCTCGAGCCGAGCGAGGCACATCACAAGGCCAAAGTGGCGGCTGCGAAGGCGATCGAGCTCGACAGTGAACTGGGAGACGCGCACGCGACGCTGGCGTTATCGATGTTCGTCCATGACTTCGAGTGGGAGAGTGCCGAGCGCGCATTTGAGCGTGCATTGGAGCTGAGCCCGAATGCCGCGGATACCCACGACTTCTACGGATTGATGCTGGCAGCGCAGGAACGGTATGACGAAGCGATCGCAGTCCAGCGGCGCGCCCAAGAACTCGATCCGCTGATTCCGTGGCACTCGTCGGACCTCGCATCGACCCTGCTGCGTGCGGGCCGCTACGATGAAGCGCAGCAAGAGGCGGAACGTGTCTTGAAGCTGCAGCCCCATTTCCCGTTCGGTCATGCAATCCTAGGGTGGGCCTATCTCAAGAAGGGCATGAATGACGAGGGTCTAGCCAAGTTGGAGAAGGCTGCCGCACTTTCGACTGACAACACCATCTTCCTGGCTCAACTCGGTCAGGCGTATGCGCTGGCAGGCCGAGTGAAAGACGCACGGGACGTACTGCAACAACTAGAGGAACTCTCGCTCGAGCGGTACGTCACCCCGTATCACCTGGCGTACGTGTACACGGGGCTGGGTGAGGATGACGAGGCGCTCGATGCTCTGGAGCGGGCGTACGAAGAGCATGCCGGAGGGATCTACGGGATCAAGGGCTCGTTCTTGTTTGCCACGCTCAAATCACATCCGAGGTTCAAAGCGCTCCTCAAGAAGATGAACCTCGAGTAGCTCAACCCTTGTCACATCGAAGGCCTTATCCTATACTCCAACTATAGTGGTGGCCACTAGAGCGAGTGCGTGGCGATTATCCCGGGAGATGAGCTTGTCCGACGACCGCGATCCCACAGTCCACGTTCCCCTGAGCGACCTGGCGTTCCACGTCCTGCTTGCGCTGGGAGCGGGAGCCCAACACGGCTACGCCGTAGGGAAGGAGATCGAGCGGCGTTCTGGCGGACGGCTCAGTCCGGCTACTGGTAGCCTGTATCAGGTGCTCCGGCGCCTCCACCGCGACGGGCTCATTGAAGAAGCCAGCCGCCGGAGAATCAAGTTGGGTACCGATGCTCGACGGCAGTACTTCCAACTCACACGCTTCGGCAAAGAGGTCTTCCAGCTCGAAGCCTCCCGACTCCGAGAGCTTCTCCTGGCGGCGCGGGACATCGGGCTCGTGCCGGACCCCGCATAGCCGAAGGTGTGGAGAGTCACATTGGCTGATCAAAGAGTGGGAGACTGGTATCGTCGACTGCTCCGCCTCTATCCCCAGGAGTTCCGATTGGCCTACGGGTGGGGAATGGAGCATGCGTTTGTGGAACGCCTCGAAGAGATCCGAGCCGAGCGCGGCCGGCTAGCGGTCGCCGTCTTCTTGATTCGGGAGTTGTTCAGCATCAGCCTGGCGGCGCTGTCTCAGCGCGCGGGCGATGCCGTACTCGATATCCGATACACGTTCCGCACGCTGTCAGCGAACAAGGTCTTCACTCTCGCTACGGTGGGTACGCTTGCCCTGGGTATCGGGGCCAATACGGCGATCTTCAGCGCGGTGAGGGGAGTGCTTCTCCGTCCGCTGCCGTATGAGGACCCCGGGAAGCTGATGCGGGTCTACGAGGTCGCCCCGGAAGGTTGGATGATGGGGTTCTCGCCCCCAAACCTCGCGAGCCTGCGGGAACAGGCAACGTTGTTCGATGGGTTCGCCGCCTATTCGCCACGATCGACAACGCTGACCGGCCAAGGCCGTGCGCAACAACTCGACGCGGTCAAGGTGACAGCGGGGTTCTTCGAACTACTCGGTGCCCCTCTTCAGCGGGGACGCGAGTTCCGGGCTGATGAGGACCTTGCCGGTGTCGAGCCCGTGGTGATCCTCAGCCATGACCTCTGGCAGGTGCTGTACGGTGGTGACCCCGACATCCTTGGACGTGCGATCACCCTTGATGGCGTTCCGCGGACGATCATCGGCATCGCGCCGGCAGAGTTCACGTTTGGGTCGAACGCTACCGACGTGTGGACTCCTCACGGCTTCGAGCAGCGTGACATGACCCTGCGAGGCCGTCACTGGCTCAGGGTCATCGCACGGGTAGGGCCGGATATCGGCATTGAGTCAGCTCAGCAGGAGCTGGAGGTCATTGTGGCCCAGCTCGCCGAAGCCTATCCCGAAACGAATGCAGACTGGGGAGTCCATTCTCTATCGCTACTCGATGAGACCGTGGGGGGCGTGCGCAGGCCGTTGCTCGTCCTGCTCGGCGCAGTCGGGCTCGTGCTGCTGATCGCGTGTGCCAACGTGGCCAACCTGGCTCTGGCGCGGATGGAGTCTAGGAAGCGTGAAATTGCGGTGCGCGCCGCCCTGGGCGCTGATCGGGGCCGGTTGGTCAGGCTGACGCTCACCGAGAGCACGGTGCTCGCCTCCCTCGGCGGCCTCGTAGGACTCGGCGTAGCGTACGGCGGTGTTCGCGCGATCCAGCTAGTCGGCAGCAACGAGCTGCCGCGAACAACTGAGATTCGGCTCGACGTCGCGGTGCTGGTCTTTGCCGCAGCAGTCACGGCGATGAGTGGCCTGTTGGTTGGTTTCGTCCCGGCGATGCGTGGTGCCAGGCAGGATCTGATGGACACGATCAAGTCCGGGACGCACAGCTGGGGTGTAAGAGGTGGCCGGGTGCGCGCGCAGAGCGTGTTCATCGTCGTGCAGGTGGCACTGTCTCTGGTAGTCCTGATTGGGGCGGGGCTGCTGGTCAACAGCCTCTGGCGGATCACGCGGGTGGCGCCTGGATTTGATCAGCGAAACGTCCTCGTTGCTGTGGTGTCGCTTCCCGAGGCGAAGTACGGCGAGGCGACGCAATGGGCGGCATTCTTTGAGGAACTCGTCACTCAGGTCCGGCAGCTTCCCGGTGTGGCCTCAGCGGCAGCGACGCACGTACGTCCGTTCACAGGGAGCCACACGACGACCATCAGACTGGCCGACCAGCCTGACGAGGATTGGGGGGTGGTCGAGCGCCGTCATGTGACGGCGGACTACTTCCAAACGATGGGCATCCCCCTGCGCGCGGGACGCGCATTCGAGGCTACCGATCGTGTTGGCTCGCAGGATGTGGCGGTCGTCAACGAGGAACTCGCGCGCCGAGCGTTTCCCAACGAGCCGGCAGTGGGAAAGCGCATCGTGTGGCACGGCCGAACCGATCGACACGATCTCGAGATCGTCGGTGTCGTTGGCAACGTCAGAGCATTTCGGCTCAGCATGGATGTGGAACCGACACTCTACTTCCACAACACGCAGCTCTACCCGGCGCAAGACATGTACGTCACGGTTCGAACGACCATCCAGCCCACGGGCTTGCTGCCGGGGGTGCGCACGATCGTGGAGCGCCTCGATCCGGACCTCCCTCTGCAAGACGTCACCACGATGGAGCGCATCGTGACTGAGTCTCTTGGCTCAGAACGCCTTTCCACTCTGCTCGTGAGCATGTTCGCGGTGCTCGCCGTAGCACTCGGCGCGGTCGGGATCTATGGCGTCATGTCCTATGCCGTCGGCCGGCGAACGCGCGAGCTTGGCACTCGTGTCGCGCTTGGGGCTAGGCGGAGGCGGGTGGTCGGGATGATCTTGGGGCAGGGGATGGCGCTGGCGTTCGTGGGTGTAGTGCTTGGAGTGGCCGCTGCCACGGCCCTCGGCAAGCTCCTGAGAGGCATGCTGTTCGAGGTCGGTCCAGGTGATCCAGCGACCTATGCGGCGGTCACACTCCTCATCCTGTCGGTCGCGTTCTTTGCGTGTATGGTGCCGGCACTCCGTGCCGCACGGGCTGACCCGATGGAGATCCTGCGACAGGACTAGTAGGAACGAGGCCGGACGATCAGCCCCCTGGCCGAAGCCGCTCTGGCAACGGCCGGTCTGGCGCGACGACCTCATTGGTGATCGAGGCAATCCACCAACGTCCGTCCAGTCTCATAAGGCCGAGACTATCCAGCCCAAACTGGCCCGGGAAGTCCGCGGGTGTCAGAAGGCGAGCCTTGTAGACCACGAAGGCGTGCCCCATCTCGCCGTACTCGGTCAACTCGAGATGCTCGACAGTTTCTTGAAAACCCCGCTCCGTCATATTCATGCGCTCGACGTCGTCGATGAACCAGGCAATGAACTCGTCGAGACTCATGACTTCCATCAACGTCCTGGTCTTTCGCATGCAGAACACCGCTTCAGGGAGAAAGAACTCCCTCACGTGATCCCAGTCCGCTGATTCGCCGGGCTCCCAGGAGACGGCATCGTAGAGACCCCGCACGAGGGTCTCCGGATTGTCAAAGGGACTGGCCTGGGCGGTGGCGGGCCCCGCTCCTGCTGCGAGCATGGCGGAGAGAGCCAACAGGACCGAGAGGGTCTGCCCGGAGTGCGTTGAAGTGTTCATCGTTCCTCCGTCGAGGGTTATTCGAGCACTAGTATCACTCCACCCGCAATGCCTCTGCTGGATCGACTCGCGTAGCCCGACGGGCCGGTAGGTAGCTCGCGAGCACCGCAACCACCACGGTTATCAACCCCGCAGCCAAGAACGCGACGGGGTCAGCTGCATCGACTTCGTACAGCAGTGGCGTCAGCATCCGGCTCAACGCGAGTGCCGCAATGAGGCCGGGTACGACTCCCAGAGCCGTGAGCCGACATCCATCCCAGATTACCTGTCGTAGTACTTGACCCGTCCGGGCACCCAACGCGACACGTACACCGATCTCGTTCGAACGCTGCGCGACACTGTAGGAAAGGAGACCGTAGATCCCCACGGCGGTGAGGATCGCGGCCACCGTCGCGAAGAGACCCAACAGCACCATATAGAACCGCCTCGAAGCTGCAGATCGTCCAATCAGCTGGTCCATTGTTGCCGCATCGTGCAGAGGGATGTTGGGATCGAGTTCCCGAACCGCCTCGCGGATGGTCGGAATGAATTGTCCCGCCCGGCCCGGGACCCGCGCGACGATGTTCACGGATCGGAACGGAATCTGGGCAAAGGGGATGAGGATCTCTGGGGTTGCCTCTCGATCCAGGCCGTAGAACCGCGTGTCACCGGCAATCCCGACGACTTCGAAAACCTCCGGTCCCCAACCTCCGAGCAAGATGCGTTGTCCCACCGGATCCTCGCCGGGCCAGTACCGGCGTGCGGCGACATCATTGATGATGACCACGCCGGGAGCGCCGGGGCCGTCTCCGTCGGTGAATCCGCGACCGCGAAGGAGCGGGATGCCGATGGCCTGGAGATACGACGAGCTGGTGCAGTTGATTCTCGCGTCGGGCTGGTTGTTGGGATCCGGCGGCGGATGCCCCACGATCGAGAAAGATGAATTGACTTCCCAGGGGACAAACGGCACCGACATGGCGGCCCCAACCGACGACGCCTCGGGCCGTTGACTCAGTCGCTCGAGGAGGTTGCCGACGAACTGTGCCCGCTCCTCGTCGCTGTTGTACCGACCAGCGAGGCTGATTCCGGCGACGACCACATCCTCCGCGTTGAACCCAATCTGCTCGGAGACCAGCTTCGCGAAGCTGCGTGTGAGTAGTCCTGCGCCGCCCAACAGCACGAGCACGATCGAAACCTGTACGACGACGAGTGCCCTTCGCAGTCGCAATCCCGAGCGACCGGTGGTGGCGCCACGCCCACCGTCCTTGATCGCGTCCACGATGTTCCACCGCGAACTCTGGAGGGCCGGGATCAACCCGAAGATCAAACCCGTAGCGGCTGTAACTAGCAGCGTGAACACCAACACGCGAAGGTCGATTCCCACCTGGTCGAGGCGCGGGATGCCCGGTGGGCTCAGTCTGATGAGCAGCCTCACGCCCCAGGAGGCCATGAGCAGGCCGGCTGCTCCTCCCAGTGCCGCGAGCACCATGCTCTCGGTCAGCACCTGACGGATCAATCGTTGCCGACCGGCACCGAGCGCATTGCGCACAGCAAACTCGCGGGCGCGTGCTGACGAGCGTGCCAGGATCAGGTTCGCCACGTTGGCGCACGCAATGAGCAACACGAACCCCACTGCACCGAGGAGGATATAGAGCGCCCGCTCGACGGGACCGACCACGTAGTCCTTGAGGGAAACCACGGTGGCGCCCGTGTTGTCGTTGTGTTCGGGGTATTCCTGCTCCAGGCGTGCCATGATGGCACCCATCTCGGCATGCGCCTGGGTCACGGTGCCGGTCGGTGCCAAGCGGCCGATTACCCTGAGGAAGTGCGAGCTGCGGTCTTCTCCGTAGGGGTCCCACGTCAACGGGCGCCACAACTCAGCCGTCGGATACGTTGGAACTGTGAATCCGGCTGGCATGATGCCAACGACGAGGCGGCTCACGCCATTCAGCTCCACCACGCGGTCGAGGATCGCGGGATCGGAGCCGAACCGCCGCTGCCAGAATTCGTGGCTCAGGACGACGACTGGTACCGCTCCTTCAATCGCATCTTCTTCAAGGAACCCTCGACCGGCTGCGGGCGGTACGCCGAGTACCTCGGAGAACGTTCCAGGGGTCACGACGGCACCAAGCACGCGCTCGGCTCCCTCGCCCCCCGTGATCGTCGCACTCCACCAGTAGCCGGCCGACAGGGCGGTGAAGCTGCGGCTCTGGTCCTGCCAATCGGCAAAGTTCGGTGGCGACACCTGACCCATGGTGTTGCCGTAGCTGCGATTGTGCTCCCACACCGTGACGAGTCGGTCGGGTTGTTGGTAGGGAAGTGGTTGCAGCAGGATGCTGCTCACTACACTGAAGATGGCGGTGTTGGCACCGACGCCGAGTGCCAACGTGAGGACGACAACGAGAGAGAAACCGGGTGACCGTTTGAGCCCCCGTACCGTGTAATGCAGGTCTCGGCGCAAGTCCTCGAGCGGTCGCAGCCCGCGAGCATCCCGCCCTTCCTCTTTGTACCGTTCGACACCGCCAAACCGAATCAGTGCTTGGCGCTTCGCTTCTTCGCGATCCATCCCGGTGCGAACCAACTCTTCGACTTCCATCTCGAGATGGAATCGCATCTCCTCGTCCATTTCCTCCCAGGCAGGGTCGGGCCGGACGAGTACCTGCAGGCGCCGCTGCCAGCGACGCAACCACTGTCGAACCGGAGGGCTCATCGTGCCGCCAAGATTGCTTCGACCGCGGTTGCGAAGCGCCGCCATGTGGCGCGCTCTGTGGCGAGTTGCTTGCGACCCTCCTTGGTGAGGGCGTA
>Ga0255055_10002537_pt1 | contig 12810 bp, 7 predicted proteins | sample JV7_2_27_MG_FD_188633 | JGI IMG/M metagenome (GOLD analysis project Ga0255055, IMG submission 188633) | Seawater microbial communities from Jervis Inlet, British Columbia, Canada - JV7_2_27 | ecosystem: Environmental > Aquatic > Marine > Inlet | place: Canada: British Columbia | collected...
ATTTCTAAATGGCATATTATGTTACGACACATGATTTCACTCACGGCCAGATTGACAAGGTTTTAAAAGCTCGTTCGGATATGCCGCTTTATAATAAGGGCGCATTAGAGATTAAGAATATGGTGGTTAGAGCTGGCGGCGCTGCTAAGTCGAGATTTGGTACGCAAGCGGTTCCCGTAATCCTAGACCCTCCCCCTCCTATTACGGGGGTAGGTGTTGCGGAGGGTGTAGATTATCCGACTCCTGCACCGGCCAATCCTGTGGGATTTCCTAATCCTGATTTATCGGTAGGGTTGAATAATCTTGAGCCTGGCTATCAAATGTTCGATTTTGTACCGAGCGAGGAGTTACAGTTATTAATTATTTTAGGAGTTGTAGGAAGTACGCCCATCTCTGCACCAGGTATTTCGGATAGATTCGTATATTATGTAGTTAAAAATACCACAGGCACAGGCCCGTCTACTGGCACCTTTAATTTAGTCGAGGCTCCTGGCGGTACTCCTACGTGGAGAATTGACAACAACCAAGTGGCTAGAATTAAATACCGCCCAGCTCAAAACCAAACGGATTTTATAATAGTGACTGGCACCCAGCCGCCACTGAGATTGAATTGGACGGGGTCAGATATTGAGGGAACGACATTAACTTCCACTAATCCTCCTCAGCATGATTTTTCTGCTGGCGTCTATAACCAACTGGTCGGCGGTCTCCCCGTTACTTTTACGTTGAGTATTGGAGGAGGAGGAGTAAGTGCGACTGATATTACCCCCGCAGGAACTCCGGCAGCTAACCTGCCTATTTTAACCATAACTAATTTGCCTGGAGTGTTTCCTGGTGTATGGAGCGGCTTTTGGTATATTTTCGCAGGTCCTGGGGACGACCATTATGTCGACGGTATTTTTGAAGCTATTGGCCCTATAACTACCGTAGGTGCTCCTGTCGGAGTGGCAACTATAGTAAGTGTTACCAGCAATAGTATAGCTCGCGTGAGAATTACCAGTCCTTTCGATCCTTCATTAACTAGTGGAGCTGCTGGAAGTCAAGTAGTCTTAACTGAGCCTGCGTATAGTGGTCCGGTAACTCCAGTGACCCCGACCAGTTTCCCGGGACGTGGCCAACCGCGCACAGTCAGTTTTTATGAATCGCGATTAATTTTAGCTGGTTCCGAGTCTTTACCCCAGTCATTATTCATGTCTCAAATTGGGCGTTTCGACAACTTTTCAACTGGCACAGGGATAGCAGATGAAGCAATAGCTTACACAATAGCGTCTGGTTCTGAAGACCAAATCATAAACATGGTATCAGGGCGCTCATTACAAGTATTCACTACCACTAACGAATTTAGTGCCCCGGTATGGTCGGAATCTGGATTAACCCCAGAAACCGTAACCATCCGCCGCCAGACCAGTATTGGGTCATCTAATTGTATACCTGCGGTATTAGATAATATGACGATCTATAGCAAACGCGGCGGTCGGTCGATGATGGGATATGAATCTATTAATACAGGAGGTAATACTTACAATTCAGAAGATATTAGCGCACTAAGTTCTGAGTTAATAAATTCCCCAATTCATATGACCAGTTATGTAGAAAATAATGCATATGATTCCAATGTGTTGTTTGTTATTAATGAGGGTATTGATGACATTCAGCAACGACAGATGATAGTTTATGAATCATTAAGAGAGCAAAATGTAGCTGCATGGACAACCACTTCCACCTTGGGTGAGTGGGAAAATGTAGAATCAGTAGGTGACCAAGTGTATTTTATAACCAAACGTGGCACTGGAGCTACGGCTGGTAAATATGTATTTGAGAAAATGAATTGGAATATTGTGATGGATGGCTCTATTGAGTGTGTGGCGACTGCTGCCGGACCACAAGCAACCATTTTTGTGCCTGACCCTGCTGGAGGTGCGCCAATTCCTTTAATTATGCCTGAGATGTACTATGAGCAAACTATTGAAGTAGTGGCTTATGTGGGAGCTGACCCTAGGCATCCTCAGGGGTTATGGATTGATGAAGCTCAGGTCAGTAATACTGGAGTTGTGAGTATTAGTATTCCTCAAACCCCCAGCCCTACTCCACAGCATCCCGAATATCCTGGTCCTATTTCTCCTGCGAATCCTTACACTTATTGGATTGGATTAAAATTCGAACAAAAAATAGAAACGATGCCGATTGATATTAAGACGCAGATGGGTTCTATGCTATATTTCAAGAAAAAAATATTCAAAGTATTTGTGCAGTATTTTGAGTCTTATCCGTTTTTAGTGAATGGTCAAGAAGCTCCCTTACGAAGACTGGGCCCTCCTTATACTCCACCAGCACTGCAATTAAATATGCCAGAGCTACCTTATTCGGGAATATGGATGACACCCACAATGCAGAAATTAAATTTGCCGACTGATTATTATGTTGGTTTTGTACGTGAGGCTACCGTGTTGATTAATAGCACTAGACCTTTGCCATTAACTATAACGGGCCTAAGTATGGGCGTAGGATAAGGAGGAGATATGGGCGATCCAGTTTCATGGACCATTGCAGCGGTAATAGCTGGAACCGGGGTGGAAATGTATGAGCAAAGTGAAGCTACCAGTGCCAAGGAGCGGGCTTTAGAAATCCAGCGAAAACAGCAAGAAACGTTAGCCGCCCAAGAACAAATCAAGCGCGATGATATGCTGCGTAGGGTTCAGGGGGAACAACTCGCTCAAGCTGCGGCGGAGGGTATGGCTCCTTCATCCGGGACGTTGGGTTCGTTGCAGTTAGGTTCATATAGACAGTTCGCTGAATCCACCCAGGCGGGTAAATCTAATTTGCAGATGAAAGAATTATCGTTAGATGCTCAGCGCAGTGCTTTAGAAAGCCAATTTTGGGCGCAAATGTTTGGAGATGTGGCTCAAGCTGCCGGCCAAATTTATGGGGTGAGCGGCGGCGCACCATCTGGTGGTGGTGGAGAACCCAGTTTTGGGTTGGATGAGAAAGACGCGTCCAAATTCTGGGGCAAACAACAAGACCTGATGGCAGGAAATGAGCGGCCAAATTTAGTGGAAAAGTATGAAGATACGGGGCCGTATGCAAAATGGCTTTATGAGAATGGTGAATAAATATGGTAACGGCAAAATATACAGAAAGCACCCCAATCCAACCAGTTGATTTCACAGCGGCAGCCGGGGCAGGTGCTGAAGGATGGGCCAAGTTATTTGCAACTACTGAGAACTTAGCATATCAAAAAGGCCAACAGTTAGCGGACGCTCAAGCTGCCCAAAATGGGGTGGAAAATGTTGCTAAGTATGGATTAGGGGCGCCTTATCCAGATAGCTCCTCAGAAGCAGCCCAACATTATAAGCAAGCTGTAGACCGTAGCCAGGCTACGTTATTACAAAATCAAATCAACAGCAAAGGTAATGAGTTATTCCAAGAAACCGCTGCCCAAGGATTTAATCCGCAAACTTCTGAGGAATTTAATAATAAATGGACTGCATGGACCAAAGCTACATTAGATGGATTGCCCCAACATCAAAAGGCTATGGGTCTGCAATTAATGGGAGCTGTGGGCAATCATTATGGGATGCAGGTCGCTACTCAAGTTAGCAAACAGTTATTGCAAGATAAAAAATTACAATCAGATTTAGCTATTCAAGAACAAGGCCAACATGCGGTTAATTATTTTTACCAAGGTGGCCAATTTACCAATCCGAAAATGTTATTAGGCGATCAAAGTTTATTAAGTTCCTTAAAAGATAATATCTTAAATGCTCCCGGAACGGCCCTGCAACGTGAAGCTAAACTGAGAAATTATCAAGAAAATATTTTACAAGCCAATGTTACAGGGAGTTTGCAATGGTTACAGCAGGCGCAGGTCAAAGCTCTTCAGGAAACTAATCCTGAAAAACGCGCAGAAAAGCTAGCGATAGTGAAAAAAGAATACAATCAAATCCAATCTAATCCTCAGAAATGGGTAAAAGGGAAAATTGAACAAAGCGATTTTTTTGAAGGGGTTAATCCCCAGGCTGGCCTAACTGCTTTAAAAACCTTTAAAAATAATATGATGCTAGGGTTAGCCCAACAATCCCAACAAGCCACGGATACTTATGATAAGTTAACTCTTCAAATTAAGAACGGTAATATCCCTACTCAAGCTGGGTTAAACGAATATGTAAACCAGGCCCCTTATGATAAAAAAGGAGTTGAACGAGTAAAATCATTAAGTCAGGGTGTCGCTACTGTTACGGATATATTTAGTGAAATTGCCACACCTGGCGCGCTGGATGCTATGCTCACCAAAGCTAATAAAGGCACCTATGGTGATTCTAAATATACGAATGCCATAGCTAAACCATTGCTGGATAAATTAAACACTTTAAAAATGACTAACCCAGCCGCTTACGGGGCCTTTATATATAACCGCTCTTCATTAACTAAACAAACCCAAGCCAAAGCGTACGCTCAGTTAAGAGCCTCTCCCGAACAGGTTCAGTTAGTGGAGGGATTTGCCGGCAGTCCTGACATGTTGACCAAAATTGCTAGCGGACAAAACCCCCTAAATCTAGCCCAAGATAAAATTGCTAATCAGTATTATTCGGGCTCGAAAAACTTACAACGCTTAAGTGGAATCCCTGAACCTTTAGTAAGTACGTATACAAATGAGCAATATAAAAGTTTGAATACCTATTTACAGAGTTTAACTCCCTCTGAAAGGATTCAAAGCTTAACTGCTTTATATCAGACTCCGAGCGTTAATTATATGGAGATGGTAAATCATCTCAAAGCCACCACAGATGTTGAACAAGCGTTGTTAGTGCAAGGAGATTCAGGAGATAACACGCGTCGAGTGAGTGATTTGTTAGCCAATCCTGACATGTTAAAAGCGGCCAAAGATTCATTGTCAGATAAAGATAAAAGCGCCATGGAGTTAGCAGCTCATCCTCATTTAACTACTCTTTACAATACTTTTCCTCCTCATATAGCCAAGGCGTTAGCTAACATTTATCGCGCACGGGCCTATATGACTTACCAAGGAACCGAGCCTGGGTTTACGACGGGGTTAGGTCTGCGCCGGCACTCAATCACGTGGGAATCAGGTAGCGATGCATTGTTAAATGACACCTTAACCTCCTTACATATGTACAAATTTCCAGGACAAAATATTATATCGAGTATTAATGTATCGACCCATGGAAAAACTCAAGCATTAGACCCATTTATTGTTAGCCGTAATTTAGAATATGTGAGAAATAATGTTATTGATGGCAAGCAATTTTATACCCCCCCAACTTATGCCGCCAAATCTAAAAAAGAACAAACATTAATTGACCAAGCGCGAGTTAACACTTTCATTCCCAGCATCACTCCTACTCAATTTTGGGTAGAAGATTCATATACCAATGCAGTGAAAGGCTCCACATGGAGTTCTATTACCCCCACTAAAGTCCAATTGCTAGATATGTATGGTGCGCCAGTATTTTTTAAAGATAAAAATGGCAAGCGTGGTATGCCAGTCATGGCTAATATTGGAGATGTTCAAACGATGATGGCGCAGCGTGGCTCTGATGGCAAATGAACTAGACGAACGGGCTGAGGGGTCCTTAAACCCTAACACCCCACAACAAAATGCCGCTGAAGCGTACGAAGCTCGTCAAGAATATGATGAGAATCTTCAAGAACAATTCCAAAAAAATTTAGAAGACAAACGGGTTGGAGGATTACAAGCCTTAGGTATGGGTGCTGTCGCCGCTGCCACTGACCCAACATCGCTCACATATATAGGCACTGTAGCCGCAGCCAGAGGGGTGGAGTGGGGAGTTGAAACGGCCAGTGAGATGGCAGATGTGTTGTTTAATAAGAATGGAATGGGCGCAGGAGCTCAGGATTATCTCGACAAACAAACCAAAGATTCCGCCAACTTAGGAATAGCTCAAAGCACGGCCAAGTTTTTAGACGGGATAAATAAGCGGGCCAATGATGTCACCAATCTTAAGCCAGGGATTTTAAATCGCGCCTTATATGATGGAGCCTGGTTAACTGGTGAAGCGGCCTCATTTAATTTTATCGGAAAAGGGTTAAAAGCAGAAGAACTAGCTAGCCAAATAGCATCAAAAGCTGAGTTCAATGTTCCGTGGGCTAGGCACAAACTGTCTAATCTATTTGGTAAAGTGGCTTCAGAAGAAGTAGCTAAGAAAACTTCCGAGGCATTTATGAACGCCCTACCCAGAGCGTTGGCATATGGTGCGGGATATACTGCATCCCAAGTGGCCAGCGATATTGTCAGTGGAAGGAAAGATAAAACGTTGCCCGAATTAGCCCATGTTTTTATGGGCAATACTATGGCTATAGCTGGATTTGAGATGGCTCCTTGGGGTTTAGGAGTTGCATTACCTGCCGCAGTCAAAGGTACGGGGAAAAAAGCTAAAAAATTATGGGATGGGTTTGTTGTTAATTTAATGAATCCGAGTGAAGCGGCGGTGGCTGCTGAGAAATTCTTTGATACGGCTTTAAAAACCAATGTTAATAATGGCGCTCCTTACGTTAAATCTGTAGTTGCAGCTAATATAAAAAAACTAACTGCTGACCTCGTGTTAAAATTAAGATGGCACTTTAACCAATACAGCAAAGAAAATGCGGAAATTACTGAGCGCCAATATAAAATTATTGATGAGCTAGGGAAACTGCCCAAAGAAGCATTACACAACGTGAGCATCCGCGTTTTAAAAGAAGCGGCCGCAATTTTCAAGGGGTTAAAAGATAATTCTCCTGAAAAATATGAACGGTGGAATAAGTACGATTTACATAACCATATCAACGAAGCTATCCCTGACCATGGCCCTTACAAGGTTGTTGGTAGAGTCATTGAGGGGGAAAGTCGTGATTTAACCATCACTGAGCAAGCCAATACTGATAATGCGGTCCAGGTATTAAGTAGTCCGGCCAGAGAATTAGCCTATATTGATGAGCACTACTTATCGCGCCCCAGCTCGTTATCGAAAAGTCGATGGAAGAAAATAAAAACCCGAGCCCTAGCCCTGCGTAATTATTTAAAACCCAAAGATGAGGTTACGGTAGAAGGGGAAGCTCAACCACGTTTGGGGGTTTCAGAGAAAACCGCACCACGATTAGAGGGCCAACGTTATTATAATCATCCAATGGCAGAATTGTTAACGGAATTAAATGATTCGGAAAATAGTTTTAGAAAAAATTCCAATCAAATAAGTGGATTAGACGCGATTTTAAATGGAGATTGGGATGAAGGTGGGCAGAATTTAGAAGATGCAGTGACTAGTCACATTTTATCGGAAAACACACCGCCTAAAGAACCCACATATGAAGAGCAAATTAAAACTGCCACCTCTAAAGAAGCTTACGAAGCTACTGACACGCCAATTCCTGATGAAGGTGGGGCGGAACAAGAACTGGAAGCCACTAAGTTGTCTAATTTAAATGAAGAAACCCAACAAGAATTTAAGGATAAAGTGGATAGCTTAAAGGAACAAGAAAAAAATCATGAATCATTCACTGCCTTTTTGGATGACGCGGCAGCCTGTGTGATAAAGAATATGCACGGAGACGCAAGTGGCTAATAAACGCAAAACCTTTAAAAATATCAAACAAAACTTGGGGGCGTGTGTTAAAGGATTTGTTGATGCTATCAGCGATATTGAATTAACGGATACCTTTGGGAAGGATGCAACCCGCGCGCAAATCGAAAAATGGGGCAAAGCTCAGATTAATTCAATGGCCCACCAAATTAATAACGCTACAATTAGGGGAGAAGATGCGTCCGTGGCCGCGTTCAGGGTTAGGGAGCAGTTTAAAAAAAGTCATTACGAATGGTTTAAAAAGCACAAAAGCAATACCTTGCGCAGTTATCTTGCTCAAAATGAATTAATCGGAAAAGCTAAACAATTAAAATATAACCTGAGCAGTTTAACGTCAGCGCTATTTTCAAATAAAATGCACGGTCAATTAGAGAATACCAAAGGCGCTATTCCAACTATAGCCAAGGCTATGTCTGATCGATTATGGGGTAAATTTAATGAAGATATGCAGGAGGCGGCTAAAACTCTCAAAATGACACTGCCTGAACTGACCACCTATTTAATTGAACCTGCAAAATTAGCGCAAGTGTTTGATGCTTATCGGGCCAAATTAGATAACAACAGCCCTGAAGCTACAGTAGCTAGGATTATTCGTTCTTTTAATGACGACACCCTCAAATTATTAAGAAGCCACGGAATAATAATCAAAGATTTAGAGGAATTCTTCTTTACTAGTCAGAGACATAACATTGATAAGATGCAGAATCCCACGCCAGAATTATGGACGGAGATGTTAGGCAAGAATAAAGAAGAAATGACTGAAACCGAACGTTATCAGGCCACAAAAAAAATCTATGCCACTTTTACTGAACGGTTATTAGATTGGGATAAGTCGTTTTTGGATGATAAAAAGGACACATTAAATGAACGTCTGGCGATATTGGAGCGCACCTACGATAACATTATTGCCCAGAAAGCCACGTTAGGTCGGGCCACATATGCAACTGCGGAAACTTTTGCGTCTTATGTGCAAGGGCTGCAAAGACAAATGCATTTTAAAGATGGCAAATCATGGGCTCAGTATAATACCCACATGGGGATTGATAATTTAGGTAATCATTTGAAAAGAGTTGCTACGAATGCCGGAGAAAATGCGGCGGTCTTTTCAGTATTTGGACCTCAACCCCAGCGCGTATTTAATGCATTATTGAAAGAGTTGGAAGCAAACTTACCCAAAAGCAGCAAGACCAATAGAGAATTAGAAGATTTCAAAGACTGGTTTAAATATTTTACCGAAAATACCAGCGTCATCCCCGACATGACCACCTCACGACTTTTAAATATCTTAAAAGCTATTCCAAATATACAGATGCTAGGAACATTGGGTTTGAAATCATTACCTGATTCGTGGGGTATGTATAGTTATTTGAAAAGTGAAAATTTCGCCAACGCTGGCCGCGATACTTTAGAAGCCTTAGGTCAATTCTTTAGTTCTAGCGCCAGAGGTAAAAATGAAGACTTGCTCAAGATGTTCGGGATGGCTCATGAAAGTTTTATGAGTGCTTTAACTGAGGTGTCCGCGGCCACTAACGTTAATTTCGGAGCTAGGGGCCAATGGGTTGCTAAAACGTTAGCCTATCTCGAATCCACAGGTAAAATTGGTATTTGGGATGAGATAATGACATTAGCCGTTACAGCTAGTTGGTCGAAGCGGTTGCGTGGTTTAGCAGAAACTCCCCATGACCAATTGCCAGATGAGGTAAAAACTTTATTCACCCAATTCAATATCACCCCGGCCGAATGGGAGGGAGTGCGAAATTATAAAGCCGCCCATCAAGACATGCATGGTCAATCTTATTATGCGCCTTGGGAAATTATGAAAATGCCCTTAGCCGAGTTTGGGAAAATATATAAATTACCCGCCACAAGTAAAATAACTTTAGAACGAGCGCGAAATAGTTTGGTGTTGAAGCTGAACTCTGCCATGAAGTACCAGGCTAACTATGTGGTTCCTAGGGAAAACGCCCCCATGGGATTAGCTTATGCTCGTAATCGTGAAGCTGCTTATCGCTCCGGAAGTGCTTATTACATTATGTGGGAATTAATGGCGCAATATAAAAACTGGGCATTCAACTTTTCTTCCTTAGCCTTGGGTAGAATTCAGCAAGGCAACGGCACTTTAATGACAAAATTTGCCAGAGGTGCCCATTTGTTGGTGGGGATAGGAGCGGTTAACACTTTTATTGATTATATGATGGGAGTTGCTGGCAATCATGTGTCGCGATTTTATGACCCGAATAAACCCGTGCTGTCGATTGGTGAAGAGTTGGCTAAGAATACGGTTCGAGCGGCTGGTGCATGGGGTGTAGCGTTTCAATTGGTTACGGGCTTTTATGGAGGAGGTAGTAATTTAGCCGCGGCTGGATCAATCACTAGGTTGGCGCGTAATATTTATCATCTGGGAGTTCCCAAGCGCGGTGATAGTTACGGAGATTCATTAAGTAATTTATTGGGGCAAGGAGCGGCAATTACGATGCCAACGTATATGGCGTATAATTGGTTTATGGCTCCGTTATTAAACGACCATAATCGCAAAAAAGAATTAATTAATATATATAGTTAGGGGAAACTAATGACCATACCTGATTACGCTTACACACAGACAGTTGCTAAACAACCAATGTCCACTGCCGAAGGTGCTGGCGCGTGGGTTATGTTTATTAATGTTAAGAGCGACATAACTGTATATAAGCAAGCCGCCGTAGATGGACAAGTTACGCTTATCCCTGAAGCGAATTATACGGCCACTGTTGTTGCAGCAAGTCCTTGGGAATTTACTTGGACATACTCAGGAGCTACTCCTCCCCTACCCCTGGATAAGATTATAATCTTCCGTAGAGTTCACGCTATCTTCAACGATTTCCAACCCGGTGCATTTTTGAATGCCGATTCTTTAAACAGAGCATTTAATATCGAAACCTTAGCAAATAATGACCAGGGATATTATCAGCAATTTTCACGTCCTGGGTATGATGATAAGACATTGGTTGAAAAGGGCGTTTTTGACCCACCCGCCAGCCCTGGGGAAGAAGAACATAACCCGAAACTTGCCGAAAGTAATTATGAGTTGCCTTATTTAGCGTCTTCTCCGACGGCGACGGCTGGCGACGTATATGTATGGGGCTATTATGTGGATGCGGGACCAGCAGGTCCAAATCCTCGTACCGGTGAGTTTAGAGATATCTTGTTGCATCAGTCCGGAGGCGGCACTGTTGGTCAATTAACGCAAGAACTAGCTGCCCAATGCCCCACTCCTGGTACTAATATTATTGGGGTGTGTGAGGCTAATATTGGAGCTGCGGGATGGACTCCTGGTCCTGGGATGACATTGACCGAATATTTTGGGAATTTGTATCATCGAAGTAATACTACTGCTGAAAATGGCGCTAATTTAATTGGGTTTAGGTGGAGTGCTGGGGTGTATCAAGGGCCAGAATCCGTGCAAGTTGCTCTGGATAGGTTGCCTTTTATTGGGACGGCTCCAAACTATACTACAACCAGCGGGGCAGCGGCTATTGGTTATGGTGGGTGGGCACTTCCTGGTGGAGTTCCGGGGAATACAGTTGCCGGATGTTTAAATCGTTTGAATGAACCAGCTACCTCTCCTACTGCTAGCGGGGCTGCGTATGTTCAATACTGGAACGGCACAGCTAGTATCTCCGTTCAAGCTGCTCTCAACACTGTAGAATTTACTCATCAATGGGTGATTCCCTCAACGGTAGGCCACACAGAGGTAATACCTTTACCCCCTGGGCTGCTTCCCTTTGCACGCATTGGTGTGCTTAGTTTATCATATCAGTTTGGTGGGTCCAGTGGGGGGGCATTGTCAACTGGCACTGCACATAATCCCCAAGATGCTGCTTGGCCAACCTTCCCATTCGGAGGCGTCGGAGACTTCGTCATCACCTCTGCGACACTTTCGGGGAGTTACAGTATTGACTTTAGTGTCCCTACCCAAATTACCATCAACCCTACATCAACCGTTGTAGGTGCTCGTAACATAACCCTCTATCTACAAGCAAAACCTGGAACTTAATGAAAAAAAAACTCTCAGTAATGGCAATAGGTTTAATGGTGATCGGAGGGTTGGAAGCATCCGGGCTCCCGATTCGCTATATAGATGAAATCCAACAATATCTAAAGATGGTAATAAGCGTCTATTTGGCTTCAGATGCCACGGGTGATATTCTCAAGCTACTTACTCAGAATTTATTAAGTAAAGATGTTAAGAGTTCAAACGTTACCGACTGAATTTGTAGCTCGTCCTTATCAGCAAAATTTAATTAATGCTTTTTTCAAACCCAAGCCCTGTCGGCGTGCATATATCGTTTGGCATCGCCGGAGTGGTAAGGACCTAACTTCCTGGATAATCTTAATTTTAAAGGCATTACAAAGGCGCGGTACCTATTACTATTTATTTCCCACAGCGCGACAAGCTCGGAAAGCCCTGTGGTTAGGTATAGGAAAAACTGGCATCAGTTTCTTAGATTATATTCCTGATCGTTTAATTGATAAGATAAATAATACGGAAATGCGTGTTCACTTAATCAACAAATCTGTAATCCAATTGATTGGTGCGGCTTCTTATAATTATGCGATGGGTACTAATCCTGTGGGCTTGGTATTTAGTGAATTTGCTCTCCAAAGTCCCTTGGCATACACCTATTTACTGCCTATAATCACAGAAAATGGCGGCTGGTGTATTTTAAACACAACCCCACGAGGTCATAATCATGCTTACAAATTATTTGAACAAGTTAAAGATAACCAAAATTGGTATACAAGCACAGAGACTGTCGCTACTACTGTATCTTCAATACGTTCGGGTAAAAGTGTTGTATCTTCCGATGATGTTAAAGAAGCGAAAGCGGGCGGAATGAGTTACGAATTAATTGCTCAAGAATTTTTATGTAGTTGGTCTTCAGGATTAGAAACTGCTTATTTTGCTAAGTATATAGCCCGTTCGCGTACGCAAGGGCGCATTAAAATGCTTCCGCGAATTAATAAAACAATTTATACCTTCTGGGATTTGGGTGTAAAAGACCCAACAGCAATATTTTTCGTAGCTTTTGATGAGCAAAACTTTTTCATTATGGATTATTACGAAAATACCAGGCTTGGAATGGAGCACTACATAGAATATGTCATGAGATATCAAGAACGGCACAATTGCGTGTTTGGCGGTCATTTTGCGCCGCATGATTTGAAGGTG
>Ga0255055_10002538_pt1 | contig 12802 bp, 11 predicted proteins | sample JV7_2_27_MG_FD_188633 | JGI IMG/M metagenome (GOLD analysis project Ga0255055, IMG submission 188633) | Seawater microbial communities from Jervis Inlet, British Columbia, Canada - JV7_2_27 | ecosystem: Environmental > Aquatic > Marine > Inlet | place: Canada: British Columbia | collected...
TTGTATAATTGGAACAAAGAAAAGCTATCCACTGACATCATATATTTCTCATTAAAAAACATAAAAAATGCCATTGTTCGGTCAAGATTACAATTCATCTATGAAAAACAATATCTTCGAGTTTACAAATATCTAAGAATAGGTAGAAGCTCAAATTTCTATATACGTCCTAGAACAGCGACCGAAAATCTTCGAGATGCTGAATATATCTTAGTTCCTGATACAGATCAACCTTGGGATAACAAAGGTTTCTTAGAGTATTGTTCTACCTTCAAAATCTCAAAACCTAAACTTGCTACAGTTTGTTGGAACTGTTTGTCAAGACGGAGTAAGTGGACAGCTCTGGAGGATGATTCAGTTAAATATAGAGGAAATAGGATCTGTGAGTATTGTATAAAAAACGAACTCAATCAAGAGCTTCAAAAAAGTAATTTGTATGTCTCTGGAGGATTGACTAGATTCTTCCAGCAACAAGCTGAAAGAGAAGGGAAGCTAGATGCAGTTCTTGAAAACATATCCTTTGGTACAGAACAAGATCCTATAAGAGATCCTGATTCTACACTTTTTGATGTAATCCCTGCTAGAAAAATTGGAAAATCACTAAGAATTACTGATGTTCCAAAACTACCTGAAAATTTGAAAAACTTGCTTGTTTCAGAAGGAATTAAATCCTTGCTACCTATCCAAGAAAAAGCACTAGAGGAAGGACTACTTTCTCAAGAGGATTTGCTAGTTGTTGCAGGGACTACTTCTGGAAAAACATTAATTGGTGAATTTGCTGGAATTACTCAAGCACTTAAGAAAAGGAAGTTCATTTATCTATCACCTCTGGTAGCTTTGACCAATCAGAAATATGAGCAATTCAGAAAAAGGTATCGGAATCTAGGACTTAAAACAGCAATTAGAGTTGGTATGAGTCGAATTCAAGTTGATGGTGAATTTTCTCCTATTATTGATGATGTTTATGAAAGTGCAAATATCATTGTAGCAACTTATGAAGCATTTGATTTCTTATTAAGGGATAATAAAAGCAAATCTCTCGGAGATGTTGGTGTTATAGTTATTGATGAAGTTCAAATGCTTGTCGCAAAAGGTCGTGGGTTTAGACTTAATGGCTTAATAGCAAGGTTAAAAGCTTTATTTCCAAAAGCTCAGTTTATTTATCTTTCTGCAACAATAGGTAATCCTGAAAATTTAGCAGAAGAATTGTCAGCTAAATGTGTAGTGTATCTAGATAGACCAATTCTCCTTGAGAGGCATACTATCCTAAATGAAAATGAAAATGAACGATTTGATCATCTTTCTAATATATGCAGGAATGAAGAAAAAATAGTTTCAAGCACAGGTTTCAGAGGACAAACACTTGTTTTTACAAATTCTCGAAAGAACTGTGAAAGGCTAGCAAGAAAATTAAAAAGGAAAGGAATCAAAGCAAATTTTTATCATGCTGGTTTAACTTTCAAACAGAGAAAGATTGTTGAGAGAGGATTTGAAAAAGGTAAATTTTCCACAGTTGTAACTACTATCGCACTAGGTTCAGGTGTTGATTTTCCTGCTTCCACAGTAATTTTTGAAAACCTAGCAATGGGAATAGAATGGTTATCGGTTGCAGAATTTCATCAAATGTTAGGAAGAGCTGGAAGACTAGGATTTCATGATAAAGGAAAGGTTTACTTGCTGGTTGAACCAGGCAGAAAGATTTTCGTAGGGCAAAAAGAAACTGAAGAACAGGTTGCTTTTGAACTATTAACAAAACCTATTGAGGATGTCGATCCAGTTCTTGAAACAATTCAAGAGGAAGAGGAATTACTAGCTACGGTTTCCTCATTCAACAAAGTGAACATTTCTGCTGATAAAATGATTTTTTCAAACATCCTAGGCAGAACAACTCCTTTGAAAGATAATATGAGGGCATTGAGAAAAATGGAAATGATTTACGTAGAAGATAAGATAATTTTTCCAACTAAACTAGGAAAAGCTGTTTCATTGTCTTTCCTTGCCCCTTCATTTGCATTGAGATTGGTTCAAGAAATTAAAAGACAGAAAGCGAAAGGATATACTGAGGATTTTGCTTTAACACTTGCAATTAAAATTAAACCTTTTACTTCAGTGCATCTTTCTTCTAGATTACATGGAGAGGTAGAAAGAGCTCTTAAATCAACTATTTCAACAAATATATTTTCAGGAGCAATATTAGACCTCTACGCAGGAAATAGTTGGGGGAGAAGAAATCCAACACCATTCATAATAGATGCTTTCGCTGATTGGACAAAAAATATTTTTACATGCAGTTGCGAAGATAAACCTTTTTGTGGATGCGGAGAAATTAACTTCTCAAAAATAATTATAGATTTGAGAAATAAGGGTTATTCCCCTTCTCGGATTACTGAAGAAATAAGAAAACTACATAATATTCAACTCTACCCTGGAGATTTGTTTTCTTATCTTGATTCATTAGTTCATAATCTTGAAGCAATCCACCGTTTGGCAAAGGTCCTTGAAGAAGAAGAATTACGAACTTATACTAAACAAATAGCTAAAAACATCGAAAAACCTCAGACCAGAAAAGTATAAAATTAAATAGATTTATCAATACCCTTACTTCTTATTCTTATCAAGTGGGCAGTTAAAAATGGATGAAATAGAAGTGGAGATGTCATTATCAAATGAGGATGTTGCTGTTTTAGCACTAGGATTTCTTGGTTTTGCTTTCTCATTTGCTGATATAAGATCTGATACAACCATAGCTATGTTTTCCTTTCCACTCATAATTGTTTTCTTAGTAGGCTGGGCTTTTGTAAGATTTCGACGACGTCCTTTACCCAAGCAAATTCAATATACTCGTTATATCTTTTTAGCTCACATTAAAGCTCTTAGAAACTATAATTTGATTGCAATTATTTATCATAATCTACTCATTTTAACTCGCTATATTACTCTTGACAATGGTAATGCAAGATTAGCTCTCATCTATAACTATGTCTGTCTGCTTATTTTCTCAATAATTGAATTCGCGGGACATATAACAGCTTCAGATATTTATGTTATTTTCCCGAAGATGGAAGAAGAAGATGATGCAAGTTTTCGTAAGAAAAGATTCGAAATTCTCTTTGGGACAAAATTTTGGATATGGATTGTTATTACTAGTTTAATCAGCATTGGATTAATGTATCTCCCTTTTGCTTCAATTATTCTTTCAGGAAATATCCTACTTATTGTGAGTCAGGTCGTAATGGTGTTAATTGGTGTAGGCATAGTTCTGTACTTCTACTATAGAGTCATATCTTTTGAGAAACTGGAAACAGCAGATATGATCATGAAAGCAGCAAATTACTACAATGATGTAGAACTTAAAGAACAGAGCTATGAAATGCTTGAAGATTATACTGAATCTAAAGGTGAAAACGTAGTAATAATGTCAAAACTAGCTATGATGTATACTCAGGATGGTAATCATAACAGAGCTTTAGAACTCACAGGAAAAGTTCTTGCTGAAACTGAAGGAAAAGATGTAAACACTCCTTATATGATATCTCGAGCACATCTTTTACGTAGTATATGTCTTAAAGCTAAAGAACAGTATGAAGAAGCATACGAAGAAGTAACTCAATCTTTAAAATACACACCAGAAAACAATGCAGCCAGAAAACTAAGGAGAGACTTGAGAAAGATCCTTAAAATTCAGAAACAAGAGAAGAAGTAGTCCTCATTGTCTTTTAGTATTTTATCATCTACCCAAAACACAATAGGTTTATATGAAAAAAAGAACTGATAAATTAGATGAGACTTTGTTCTATCGATACAACTCTTAACGAGAAAATAGATCCGAAAACTATCATTGATGCAATTAATCCTAAAATTGCAAATATTAAGTTCAATATTGTGAAGAAGATCGGGGCTGGATTGGATAGAAACACACTGGAAAAATCTCATATTTTGTTTATTAGTTTACCAAGAAAAAAACTTACACAAGAACAATATATTGAACTGATTTCATACATAGATATTGGAGGATGTTTGATTCTCACTTTACCTTCACCTCCATGGGATGAGTTAGGGAGATTCTTTGAGGAACTAAGAAAAGAACTAGGTATTTCTTTTAGATCAAATTTGGTATTTGGATTCCCTAGAATTCCTAAAGATACACGATTAGTGGGGTCAACATTAACTATTACAAAAGCTCATGTGATTGATTATAATAATGATGAAAAATTCTTAAAAGAAAATGGGATTAAAGAATATATTCCCCTTGCTTTAATGGATAATCAACCAGTTGTTTTAGCGGCTAAAAAGAGAAGAGGAAAATTCATAGTTTTCAGCACTCCAGAAATTTTCAAAATTCAAAATTCTGATTTCTTAAATAGATTGATTCTATTAATAACTAAACGTGAAAATTTATTGTTTTCGAAAACAGAAGAAAAAAAGAAATTTGGCAATTCCAACTTCTATCTTAGGATTCAACATGCGTGTTTAGATAGCTATTTATTATCCCTTTTCCATTATAATTTCATGTTTTACCAAGAAGTTATCTCCTATACAACATTAGAAGAATTATCACAAAGTGTTTATAATATCGTATCAGAACAGAAAGTATTAGGAGAGCTTCCCAAACTAGAAGATGTTCATAAAACCCTGCAAGAAGGAATAAAAAGAGGTTAAAATTCATGCTGTTGAAACGAATACTAATTGTTAGTGAGCATGGATTACCTGTATTCGATTATGAGGAATATTCTAGGGGCGATGAAGTACTTGTTTCTGGTTTAATAACCGCAATATTGAGATTTGTAGAAGAAACAGAAAAAGAAAAACTCTCTCGAGTAATGTTAGAAGAGAGTCAGTATTTGCTTACAACCCATGATTCGTTGATTTTCATTTTTCAAGTATCAGATGAGATGCCTGAAGAATACGCTGAATATGTTAGTGAATGTGTTGCTGTGAATTTCGTCAAAAAATACAAAGATTAATTAAAAGATTTTAGTGGGGATGTTAGTGTATTTCGTAGTTTCCAAAAGGATTGTAAAGATATTTTGCTACAATGTGGAGTTGAAGCTGCAAATGCTTTGGTCAATGCTACTGTCAATAAGGAATTGAAAGCTTGGTGTCTTCTTTCAGCTGAAAATGAACTTCTTGTTGTTCGTGCTATTGCTCCCAAGTACAATATTGATAGTTTCACCATATTTCAGGTGCTAGGTAAAAGTCTTAGAAAGGTAACCTCTGAAGCTCAAAACTGTACAAAGAGCAATAGTTTCCATATCACACATCAAGGTAACGTTATTCAAACAATTAATTTACCTTCAGCAATCATAATTATGGAAGCAAAAGTAGATGATCTGATTGTTAAAAGATACAGACAATTCAAAACAAAATCTCATCAGCAGCTTTTAGATATTCTTAAGGAAGCATATAAACCAGACAAAACTGAAATCTACAATAGAAATCTAATTTCACCAGTTAGCAAAAAGGAGATCAGTACAAAACATAAAATTATTTATGATTTCTTTCAAGCAGCTGAAAAAGGTTTAGATTATCTTTTCAATTCCCCCATTCACGTACAGATTTTTACTACAGATGAACAGTCAACTGTTGTTGTTAAATTAATTAATCGCATCTTCTTTTTGGATTTCGAAAATGGAGTCTCATCTGCAGAATTAATAGAAGCAACAAAGAAATTCTTTGAACAAGAAGTAATAACTAAGGACGATATCCCTGAAGCAATGCTAGAAAAATCGTAGTTGCTGTTATATCTGATGTAGATCCAGGATTGATTGTTCTTTGATGAGAAGTTCGTAAGTAGTCATCTAGATCATTTATCATACTCTGTCCATCTTGAGTGAAAATTCCTCCAGCTTTTACTGTCTCTTTTGCTTTATTACTAACTTCAGTAGCTATTTCATTTCCAAATCGTTTTGCAATGTGAGTGTCTTTTTTTTCTGAAAGCAGAGTAATATAAGTCTGAGTGATTGCATTCTTGAAATTCTGATTCTCTTCGTAAGTTCTAGTAAAAGTAGTATAACCACACTTCAGTGTTATTCGATATTTACTTGATAATTCATGAAATACTAGATCCCTTGCATCATAAAATTTAGTAAATTCAAACAAATTGGTTCGTTCATTCTGATGAATCTTCAGAAAAGAATTGAAATTGTCTTCTTCTTTTTTAGAGGGGAGTATTCTATCTGATACAGTTTTAGTTAGAGCTTGTGTTAAGTAGACACAATCTTCTGTTGTTGAATTTTTAAGAAATTGTTCTGCAACATTAACTGCGTTATCAAGATTTAAATTGATATTAGTTCGCATCCCTTCAGTTGCAAATGAATGTGCCACACCTAAAGTTAAAGGAGAGAACATTAATATTGTCCCAAGAATTGTATTTCCTTCAGATTTGTGCCAAGTAGTGGAACGATCAAGAGCTTTGTGGATAGAGAAACCCAATTCAGCATCTTCAAACCACAGGTGATTTTCAGCTACCAATATTCCTCGTTTAGAGAGATTGAGAATTGGAGAGAAAAGACTGCTTCCTCCGGCAAGGAAATGTTCAGTTTTTGTATCATCAAATTCATTTTGAAATGATGCTCCACCGGGTTTAGGATCGGTAGAATATAGAAGACTATGGGCTAGTACAGCGCTTTGTGCGATATATATCTGTACATCCAAAACCTTTCCCTTAACTTCATTATTTGATATCGCTGAGAAAGGCATTCAAGTGTATTTAAGTTAAAGCTGTTTTTAATGCATCGATTTTTGAGAATTCAAAATATCTTCTAATTGATTATATCAGAGATTCTATTTATTCCTCTGAGTTGGGAATATCGCTAAGTTTAATTATGTTAGTGATATTGTTTTCATGTAATGTTTCCGAAAGGGAATTTGACTACATTTTCACTGGTTTTTTTTAACATTAGAATCTTTCCTTTTCGAGAAAACAGGTGATTAAAATGAACATATACCAGAGAAAGACAGACTCCTTAGCTTATGCCACAGGCTCTTTTAAGACAATCTTAGAAGATGTTAATCTTAGATGGGGTGACAAAACAAATAAAATAATAGAGTTAGGAAAACAAGTAAACATTGACGTTTCCAAAGCACTTGATTCCAAAAAAGATTCCCTTAGTCAAAAAGACGATATTTTGTCCAAACTCTCATCGCTAGGAAAATTATTTTCTTTGATGGAGATAATAAACAAAGAAAGAATGGACCTGATGATTGAGATGGAAGGTTTAGATTTTCCTCTTAAAACACTAAGGAAGATATTGATACTTTGCAAAGAGGAAAAGCAAGCCATGGAAATGCTAGAAAATTTTGCTTCAAATCTAGGCAAAACTGTGCTATTTATTGAAAATGGAAAAACAGAAGAAGAACTTGTTTCGACTTCATTAAACTCTTTTGAAACAGCTTTCAACGATTTCGAAGAATTAGTAAACAACGGGATTCAATTTAACTCCCATTTGAATGACGAACTTGATAAAGAACATAAGAAAGCAAGAAAATATTTGGGAATTGTATAATTATTCCCATTTTTTTCCGTTTTTCAGTCGAATAAAAAAGAGTTATAAGAAAGCAAAATAACTTCTTATCGATGAATAAAGAACTTAGAGAAAGGTATACCATCAAAATGACAAGAGCTTTGGAAGATAATGCTTTTGCAACAGGATTAACAATTCATAGTATGATGGAAATTGCTGGGAAAGTAATTGCAGAAGAAATTATAAAATTTGAAAAAAAATCCCCTAGCAAAAAAATAATTATTTTTACAGGTTTCGGCAATAATGGAGGAGATGGTCTTGTTGCTGCGAGATATTTACTAAACGAGAAATATGATTGCTCAATAGTTCTATTTGGTAAAAAGGAGAAATTTGATTCTCAAGCATCTCAAAAAAATTATGAAAAACTCAAGGAGATTCTACCTGAAGAAAAATGGACTAAGGTAAAGAAACCAGAGGATATCAAGAATCTAACAGATAGCATTGATGATGATACATTAGTAATTGATGCACTTTTAGGTATAGGAATAAAAGGAGTTCCTAGGGAGCCATACAAATCCATTATAGAATGGCTTAATGAGCAGTTCAAAGGTAACATAATTGCTGTAGATATCCCATCAGGATACAATCCAGAAAGTGAGAATCAGTTATTTATTCAGAATACTGTGAAGATTGTCTGTCTTGGGAGAAATAAAATTGTTGAGGGAGATTTTGCAGATTCTGAAGTTGTTGTTAGAGACATAGGTATTCCAGAAGAATCAGAGAAATATGTAGGAATTGGAGATCTAAAATGGTTTCATCCTCAGCGGATAAAAGATAGTCACAAAAGGCAAAACGGTGTTGTTACAGTTATAGCAGGATCTATTGACTATATTGGTGCTCCAGCATTATCAGCTTTTGGAGCTTTTAGAACAGGTGCAGATTTACTTTTCATTTTGACTCCGTCAAATATCAGAGATACAGTAGCATCCTTTGCTCCTGATTTTATAACAATCCCTGCACATCCTGATGAAATAGAACCTAGAGACATCTTAGATATGTTCGATCATCCTCGCTTAGATGGTTCATCCTTCGTGATTGGTCCAGGAATGAAGGATTCAGATAAAACAAAAGAGACATTACTAGAGCTGTTAAGACAAAAAGAAGAAAAGCAAATAGTCATCGATGCAAGCGCTCTAAGTTCGATGAATGAAGATCATCTTTTTCTGTTAAAATATCATAAAACAATCTTAACACCACATAAGGGAGAATTTTACCGGATATTCAACATCAAACTCAAGGATGATTTAGAAGAAAATATTAAAATTGTTGAGGAAACTGCAGCAAAATGGAACACTGCAATCCTACTAAAAGGCCAGTATGATATTATTTCTGATGGAGAGAGAACAAAAATAAACAAAACAGGACATCCAGGTATGACAGTTGGAGGTACCGGAGATGTATTAACAGGGATTATTGCTGCTTTATTATCTGTCACAAATGACATCTTCATTTCAGCTTGTTTAGGAGCATATATTTCAGGAGCAGCTGGAGAGTTAGCAGCCTTGGAATTCGGTAATGGTTTAATGGCTTCAGATATACCTAATTTCATTAATTCTGTCGTTAAAAAAGCACAAGAATTTAAAGCTAAAGAAGTTTAACTGGAAATCCTAGAAGGGACTGGGTGACACTGAAACAACTATTGTTCCTATACCAAGATGTACTCCTAAAGCTGGTGTTAAATAATTAACTATTTTTTCTCCAAGATTTAGTTTCTTCTCTAGCTTATTCATCATCAATTCCGCTGCTTCTAGATCATCACCATGGGTAATCATAAGATCATATTTCGTTTTTTTATCGGTTCTTCGTAAAACTTCATTAACTACTTTCTTTTGAGCTTTTTCTTTTCCTGATGCTTTTCCAACCGCTTCTAATATCCCTTCTTTTAACTCTAGAATTGGTTTGCTTTTCATTAATGAACCTAGCATATACTTAAGATTCGATATTCGACCAGATTTCTTTAGATTCTCTAAATTATCTACATAACCTACTAAAAATGATTCATCTCTTATCTGTTCTACTTTTTCAACAATCTCTTCTTCAGGAACTCCCTTTTTTGCAAGTTTCGCAGCTGCAAGAGAAAGAAAAGTCAATACTCCTGAACCAAATTTTGAATCCATCAGATGAATTTTTTTGTTTTTTACTTTTTTGGCAGCTATCCGAGCTGATTGAAAGGTTGCTGAAAGTTTCGATGTAAGTGTTGTAACAAATACAGAGGAATATTCCTTCAAAGCATTAGTTATGCTATCCACGAAATCTTTAGGAGTTGCAGAAGATGTTGTTGGTAATTCGTCTACATTTCTTAAGATGTCATAAAAACTATCTGGAGTTAAATCAATTCTATCTGCGAAACTTTTCCCTTCATGATGTACAAAAACAGGGATTATATCGATATCGTATTTCTTAGCTAAATCTTCTGGAAGATCACAAGTACTATCAACAATTACTTTCATTACTTTCTTTGCCATTTTTAACTATCCTTTGACTTGTATTAAGACTAAAATAGATATAATAGCTGGAATGATAGTTTAGATAATGAATTTTGCTTAAACTCATTCTTTCTCTTGATTTCAAATATATAAATTATCGGTATAAACGGAGATCTAGCTTATTTCACTCTTCTCATAGCTTTCTCTTCGTCTTTTGCTCTCTTCTTAGCTTTTCTTTCTTCTTCCTTACGAGATTTTTCTCTTCGTTTTTCTCTCTCTTTAAGATATTTCTCGGTTTCCTTCTCCTTCTTTGCTAGTTCTTTTTCTGAGAGTTTCTTAACTTCTTTCTTCAGAACAACAGGTACTGGTAACTCTTTAGTTTTCTCAGTTACTGTGGAGAAGAATTTCAATACTGTAAATGCAAATTTTGTTAAAGCTAGGAGATCTGCTGGTTGATTTGTGATGCTAAATTTCAATTCAAAATGTGGTTCATCTGTTCTAATTGATATCCATTGTAATTCCTTTGGATAATGTTTCAGACTTTTAAGAAACATATTACTTCTTACTAGTTGATTTATGGTTCTTCCTCTATTAGATTTTATCAAGAATGATTCATTAATCTCAGTATCTGGAGTAGGAACATCGTCAATTTCTACTAAATAATCAAAGTCTTTTCGAATTGCAGATTTTAGACGATATGGTATAACCTCAAATAAAACACGTGGTTTTACATTAAAATTAGCTGCTAATCCAAATGAATCTTTATTTCTGAAAAACAATCCATCTACAAGCATTGTTGGAAAACTTGTTCTAGGTAATAAAATTAACCATGCAGATGCGCTGGTTATCTGAAATTCATCATTTAGTTGACATCGGATTTCTACTTGTCTGTCATTTGGATCCTTTCTGGAATAGTTTGTTATATAAGGGTCTATTGCTGTTATTACATTATCAAAATGATCTTCCTTCTTTCTTCTGTTTGCAATTTTACCCCAAATGTAAAATGCTAGATAAAGACCAACGAATATAATGATTGGTACAAGCATTGATACTATTGAACCTAGATTAAACAGAGCATCTCCATTAGCCATAATTATAACCAATCGTTTTGATTCTTTCAAAATTACTAATATTTTAATGCTTTCTTTCGTTATATCTTCAATTCATCGCTTTTGGTTCTAATAATTCTCCTTCCTAAATCAAGGAATGCTTGATAGACATTAGAACCGGTTAAAGCACAAGTCGAGTAGAAATCAATCAAATCAACAAATTCATAAAAATCTTTATTTTCGCTAACAAATTTCTGTGCTTGAATGTCGAATGTTTGGTTATTATCTGAATCAAGAAGATCATCTTTATTTCCAAGCACTAAGATAGGTACTTTTCGAGATAGAGACGAATTAAACTCAGCTAACCAAGTTGTAAGATTAGCGAAAGTTTCAGGACGACTTTTGTCAAAAACTAGCAATCCACCTTCTGCACCTTTATATTGCTTGATTCTTAGTTTCCTAAACTCTGGTTGACCTCCCAAATCCCATATTTGAAAAGTTATCGTCATATCTTCATCTTCATGTTTATGAGTAGCTAAATCAACACCTAAAGTACTCATATAAACTTCATCTAAATGTAAACCCATAAAATTGCGTTTTAAAGTTGTTTTACCTGTTGCATAATCGCCAAGCAAAACAATCTTTACAGCTCCAAAGATGGACATTTTGCTCATGATAGTGTAGAAAGGTAGTTTATTAGGTTTTCTGCAAAACTGAAGTAGTTTTTGACCATTTTATTATTGACACTTATGTGAAATATTTAACAATGAGTTTGTTTAGAAATAGTTGTATGTCATTCAACATAGTTTGTGGTGGAGCCTTCGGTGATGAAGGTAAAGGGAAAATATTATCTTATCTTGCTATATCAGATAATCCTGCAATTGTAGCTAGAGCTGGTGTTGGAACAAATGCTGGACACACAATTCAAATTGATGGTAAGGAATACAAACTGAGGATGATACCTTCTGGTTTTGGTAATCCTGAAATTCGTTTACTTATTGGAGCTGGTGTATTAGTTGATCCTGATGTACTTTTCCGTGAAATAAAGGAAACACAGACACAAGATAGAATAGGTGTAGACTACCAATCAGGAATAATTGAGAAAAAACACCGTGAGATCGATTCAACAAATACTCACCTTAAGGATAAGATTGGTTCTACTGGTAGTGGAACAGGTCCAGCTAATATGGATAGAGCTTTAAGAAAATTAAAAATAGCTCGCGACATCCCAATGTTGAAACCTTATCTCACAGATGTAAGTGTTGAGATTAATGAAGCGCTGGATGATGGGAAAATGGTTGTAGGAGAAGGAAGTCAGGCTATTCTTCTTTCTTTATTTCATGGAACCTACCCTTATGTTACATCAAAAGACGTATCTGCAGCTGCGATTTGTTCTGATTTAGGAGTTGGACCTACAAAGGTTTCTGACGTTATTGTTGTTCTGAAATCATTTTTGACAAGAGTTGGAACTGGTGAATTGCCTGGTGAATTATCCGTTGAAGAAGTCGAGAGAAGAGGATGGACTGAGTATGGTGCAGTAACTGGTCGTTTAAGAAGAGCTGCTCCGTTCAATTTCGAGCTTGCTAAAAAAGCTGTTCGATTAAATGGAGCTACTCAGATAGCTCTTACAAAATTGGACATTATTTATCCTGAAACAGCTAAAACTAATGATATCAATTCTTTGAAGGGAGAAGCTTTGGAATTCATAAATAGAATAGAAGAAGAAACTAAAGTCAAGGTCACAATCATTGGTACTGGACCATCAGCTGAAGATATAATTGATTTAAGAGAGAATGTTTAATTC
>Ga0255055_10002539_pt1 | contig 12800 bp, 9 predicted proteins | sample JV7_2_27_MG_FD_188633 | JGI IMG/M metagenome (GOLD analysis project Ga0255055, IMG submission 188633) | Seawater microbial communities from Jervis Inlet, British Columbia, Canada - JV7_2_27 | ecosystem: Environmental > Aquatic > Marine > Inlet | place: Canada: British Columbia | collected...
CACCCAGAAGCCGTCCCGGTCTGCATCAAATTCACTGACAAAAATCGAAAGCTCTCTGCCGACCTGGGTTTCAAATGAGACATCAAATCCCCAGTGTTCATTGTAAAAGACGGCATGAATTTCGGTGATTTTGCCGACAACCCCCGGGTAATAACCGGTAAATCGGAAACCCTTCAAAACAAAACCTCCTAGCTACTGTAATTTTGGAACATCCGGTCGCCTTCGCCGAAAGGTATCCAGCCACTGACTGGCCCCCACGAGCGTTATAAGTGCGTCGTCGAGGGCACCTATAATTGGAATACTGTCGGGAAAGAAATCGATCGGTGAAATCAGCCAGATAACCACCAGCCCCGTTAATATAATTTTACGGAGCCACACTGCAATTTCGCTAAAAATGGAATCAATTTTAAAGATATTGGGATACGGTATCAAAAAAAATCCGCGTTCATCGCCGTGCAGTTCTAAAACTCGATGTTCGCGGACCAGGCGGTGTGAAATCGCCTGGGCTATTCCTCTAAGAGTCAGTTGGTCCAGATCAAAATTCTTGCCGTATTCTCTATGCACCATTGCGAGCACTCCGTCTTCGGTAATAAAACCATCTTCCATGGCGCGTTTTGATATTCGCAAACTGCTGATCAGTTCCAGGCGGTCATCCACAGCATGCAATCGGTCCAGGATATTTTGCTGCCCGACGATATTGCTGTATCGGCTGTATTGAATCGCAATTCCGGCGATCATGGCTAGCAAACCGATATAGAACTGGATAGAGGGCCTGGGATCATGTGAGAGGGTTTGCATTGAAGGAATCAAAAACGCGACCACAATTAGCGCAAATCGACGGCTGCTTTTCTGCTGGGTAAAGGCGATGGATGTAAAAAAGATGAGCATTAAAATACCCGGGTTTCGAAAAACATCTTGAATCCAGTGGGGAACAAGACTTCCGAAACCGATTTCATCTTTTAGATTGGACACATAATCCTTGAGCTGACCTAAAAATCCGTAGGATGTCTCGGGTGCGGCTGGAAGTCCGGCAATCCGTCCGATCAGCAAGGCCAGGGGAATGATCAGGAGAAACTGCAAAATAAGATTTATGCCGCCGGGGCGGCCCAGCAGGTAGCTTTCCCAGCAAAATCCGGCTACAATAAGAATGGCGAGAATCCCGACAAAGATACCCTGGTTGTATGTAAATTGCTTATTGCCATACCAGGGGTCCTGCCCCATCAAGGCAATGGCGGCAATGTAGCACAAGGCCACAAAAATCCACTTGGGGTCATGCATGCCGGCGATTCCGGATTTATGACTGGGCTGCGGTTGTTTCGTATCCTTATGTTTCTTTGAATTTTGGCCGGGTTCTATCATAATTTTTCGGCGTCGTTCAGTTCTTTTTGCAGGGCCCTGAGTTCTTCTACGAGTGTCTTGCGTTTTTGCTTAGCGTCCTGGATAACCTGCTGGCCTTCAAACCAGTACCAGCGATCCAGAATGTGGGTGTAGATGGATATTTTAAGTTTCTTGGCTTCCTTTAAATGGGCCAGTTCGTCCCGATTACAGATATTCAAGGCTTTATCTCTGTAAACAACATCCGGATGGCTGTCTTCCCTATAGCCTCCCAGTTTCCAGATCAAAACAAACAGCTTGGCCTGCTGCAGGCGCAGTCTCTGATAAAGATCTCGCAGCGTCGCCTTTTTTTCATTTGTGCTTAACATCTTGGTTTGTGCGATGAGTGCATTGCAGGCGCGATCAATCTGCCGAATCAGAGCTTGGGCTTCCTGCCGATAGGCTTGTCGTGTCTCTTGATTAAATGATCGGATGCGGTCAACAGCCGCAAGGAACGCGTGGGCAGAATAATAATTGCCAAAAGGATCTTCCGGGATCGTTTGCAGATAGGCGCTGGTGGCGGTTTTCAGCGCAAGCGATCTGCCTGCATCCGCTAACAGCTCCCAGTAACGATAATGAACTTTTTTCCAGCTTTCCCAGTTTTTTTGCGGTATCCGCTCCAGATTTGACTCGGCCACTTGAATTGCTTCGGTTAATTTTCCTTCACGAAAATATAAACGATCCATCTCCAGCAAGACCTTGAGCCAGGGCTCGTTAAATACTTTTAGTTGCATCTGGCTTTCCGCAATAACCGGATCGCCGATGGTCATGGTTCCGAGGTCTTCGGTTTTGGGCTTGAAAAATCGGTTTGCGGGAAAAAGAAAAACAACCAGGGCTGCGGCTGTGATTGTAAGGATGAACAATAGAAGTTTGTAAGCGGCAGGCGTCTCATATGATCCCATGGCCAATTCGATGGCCAGGGGACTGAATCCTTCATCCCGGGCGATTGATATTTTCTCTTCCAGTTGAATCGAATCAGTCCGCGGCAAGAAACCCAGGCCGGTTTGGACCTCTGAGCCACTCTGTATTTGAGCCGGCGCAGAATTCAATTTTACCGGTAATTGTGATTTATTTTGATCTGAATCCATGGCATTATCTTTTAACCACACCGACAGCACATCGGTCAATAAGGCTATGTGCCTTGCGCTTCAAGTCGTTGGCGTAGTGATTGTTTTTGTTCAAGGCCCTTTCAACAGCATCGAGCGTATCATAATATAGATGCCAACCCTGCTTTTCCTTCTCATATTGTTGTTTGAGAGAACTGTTTTTGCCCCGGATAAATTCAAGCGCTTTGGCCAGGCGTTTTGATCCGCTGGTGACGAACTCCATACCTTCGTTGGGCTGGTTTTTTTTGAATAGAGAAGCGGCTTTTAATCCAAAGCGAAGATGGGCAACCGTGGCCGGAATCCTGGAAATAAAACTTCCCGTAAACGGGTCAAAGATTTTCTTGACTGCTGCTATGTTTTCGGAAAGTGTTTGCGCATAGGCGCTATAGTAGAGTATGCGAATGTAGTCCCCGAGGATTCTTCCAATTTCAGCCGCCTTGATGGCCTCCTGAGCAAAGGCCTCTTTGTCATGACGCATAATAAGGCCGTCTTTATGAACATACGCCAGCCGATTTGATGGGTCTGCCAGGGTCGAGAGAAGATAGGCCTGGTCTTCGGCGCGTCCGATAAAGGACGGCGTAAACGGACGCCACCTGCGGAGGCTGTCCACCAGAATGCCGTTGGTGCCGCCGGTAACATGAACCCGCTCGATACAGGTTCGAAGACCATCGATTTGAGGCGTATCGTAGCGGGTCATCATTTCTGATTCAGTCGAAATCGCCTGGGGCAGCATACTGAAAAATATATGTTCATCCGGCGTTAGCTTTCGATCCGGCATGCTCACATCCGGGGTAAAAATGGATTGGCTGATATCTTTTTCATCGACCAGGGCACCGGCAATCATACCCAGTTCGACTGGATTTCCAGATGAATCGAGACCTCTTGCCCCCCAGAGCGGGGTTTTAAAATGCTCAAATCCCGAGGCACCGGTCTGCTCAACAAGGTCCTGTTCCGGAAAGACCTGGTCGAGATCAATTTTAAATGTACCCTTGACGTCAGGCTGAATGAAGATTTTCCAGAAGGCCGCTATCGCTTTCAAAAAACTGTAGTGCCTGCCGTATTCACCGTCAACGCCCATGACTTCCAGTAACTTGGCGGCATTCTTGCGCCCCAGATAATGCTCGGCGGCCGGTGCCAGCACGCTGTCCATTAATTGTCGGGTTTCGGTTTCGGTAAATATATAGACATCGATATTTTTGATTGATCCCGTACGTGACAATTCTTCTTCAATATACGTTCGGGCAATATCATGCAGGCCCTGATGGGTTACGGAAACAGATAACAGACAGGTCAGGCGGTCATTTTGCGAAATATTTCCGCGCTGGCGCTCGAATTCAAAGGCGGCATCAAGGCCTCGCAATCCATAAAGAAGTTCATTTTGCTCGGGTTTGACGCCGATTTGAATGGGGTGATCATACCAGTAGCACTGCGCCTCCTGGGACACGGTTTGAAGTTTTTGCTTGAGCGCCTCACTATAGGGCATATCATCGCTGGACTCGACTTCAGCCGGCAGCGTCAATAATACATTTGAAGTAAAAAGGATTTCACGACTGGCATTTTGAATCGGGTCCGGGTTCAGAAGATTGATTTTAACGCGGCGCTTATGCCGAAGGGCATTGACAGATTCTGCCGGATTTTGCCATAACCCTGTGCCCTGCGGGAAAAATAGGCTCCAGATTTGATCGGACACTTCCTGTTCATCCCTTTTATTTGGATCTGACCATAGCCATTCAGAGAGGTCTTTAAGCCGGGCCGCAAATTTTTGATCTCTTTTACAGACACGTTCGATTTCTTCTTTTACGATGGCTTGGCCTGCCAGATAAAAACTGCCGACCTCAGCCCAAGCGGGTGAATCGGCTGCTTTTGAAAGAGTGTTGCGGGCATGCTCAAATTCAGGATGCTGTTCACCGGCCAATAGTATCATAAAAGCGGCATTCAACTTTGCAGCCAGAGCAGCCGTATCTTCGGCTTCGGTATTCAATTGTTCGGTGGGATCTAAAATAGGAAGGATTCCAGCCACCGAGCGGGGCTGCAGCAGCGCGCGGCAAATGGCTTCAAAATATTCGATCATGATGGTTACCGATACAGGATGTTGTGTGCTGGATACTTGAAACGGGTTTCCTGATCTATAAAGTTAGAAGGCATCAGGTATTTGTATTAAATAGTGGTAAGTAGTATTTTATCCAAAATAGATGTATTCCGAAATCCGAGATCCAAAACCCACAATCAAAAGGCGGTTTTGCCGGACTTAGCCCTCTGGTTCTTGGTCTTTTCGTTTTGCGCCCTCTCGGCTGCGATAAGCGCTTTGATATTTTCTACAAAGTAAATCCTGATTTGATATTCCGGATTGCCGAATTGATCGGGGACCAGAGATACAATTAATAGGTCATTATTTTTTTCCCAGTACATGGATTCGCCGTTTTTGTCTTTCCAATCAATGAGCTGGGGTTGACCGTATCTAGTTTTCAGTGTTTGAATTATATTGGCCTCGTCTTTCTGGAAGTTTATTCGAAACAGCAAGGGTTGTTGCGAAAAATTTGAAAAGACCAATTCAACATAATCAAACGGTATGTTTTTTTTGCGGGTATACCGATACATGAGCTTAACCGTGTTATGCTCAATTCTTTCTCCCGCTGGAAAATTTAAATTCTGGTTTAACTCATATACTGAAGGGAAATATCTTTTAAGGAATCCGTAAAAGTTAATATCCAGATCAATTATACTTCGATATTCTATGGCATCACGGCCCAATCTTTGGTTAAGGTCATTGCGGACATTTTTTGACAGTGTCGATTGTGTGCCCAGATCGAAAAAAGCAAAGCTATCGGAATGCATTTGCGTGGTTTGCTTTTTGGCAGGTTCTTTTTTTTCGCCACAGGCGGAAACCAACAACAGTGCCCAGCCGAACACAAGCGCAAACAGAATGGGTTTATAAATGTAATGAATCTTATTTATTCGCAACTGCATCAAGAAATCTCCTTGCCTGTTGTGTAGCACCTACTTGGAAAAAGTTCCAAGGAATTATTAAGAATAACTTCTTTTAATATTAAAAGACAGATAGCTCATCCGTCAATATCCGACTGTATTTATTTCCGTCTTAGAGCGAATGTCGCCGATATGAAAAGGAAATGCTCCGGTGGGTCGGTCCCTGAAGTATAGCCGCAGAGTCTTTTCTATCACGGTGAATGCAATCTGGTTCCAGGGGATGTCTTCTTCCAAAAAAAGTCGTACCGCGGTGCTTTCCCTGCCGGCCTTGAAACTACTATCAAGCAAACGAGCCCGGAACATCACATAAATCTGGTTGACATAACAGATATTAAATAGCGCATATGGGGCTAAAATTTCGATACGGGCTTGGGCTTCTTCAAGCGTTTCGCGCTGGGCCCCCTGGGCAACGGTTTCACCGTTTTCCAGATAGCCTGCCGGTAAGGTCCACTTGTCGGGGCGAGGTTCAATGGCCCGACGACAGAGCAAAATTTTTCCATCCATTTCCGGTATGCACCCGACCACTACCTTGGGGTTTTTATAGTGGATGGTTCCACAGGATTCACATAGGTAGCGAGGGCGATCATCGCCGACAGGGGTACAAAATTTCACGGTATTGCCACAGTTGCTGCAGTAGTTCATCGTCGCTCTTCTCACAGGTCAGAGGTTAGAATTCAGTACACATTCATAAATCTTTTTCATGAAATCTACCCTTTATTGGGGGCGCAACTCTTTTGATCCTCAGGACATTTCATCAAGGCCCGCTAAATTCTATTGTCTCAATTTCCAGTGATCGCTCCGATAACTTTATTAATCTCCATAATTCCATCTGTATTCAAGAGGAGATTGCCCGGTGGGCCAAAATCCTTTATCACGATTTTGTCCGTTTTGAAAAGCAAGATAACTGTATTTGCCATAATGGGTGATCTTGCGGGCAACTCTGTCCGCCTGCAGCGCTGACAATGGGAAAAACAGGGCCGCGATCCGATTTTCAGAATAGGGGTGGGCGAATACGCCAAAAAACACATCTGATGATTGGTCATAAGCCCTATTATTTAAGTTAAACGATTTTTGGTTAATTGCAATTTGATCGGGCAGGTTGCGAAAAAGCGCTTTATTTTGCGGATAGCCAATCATCAGTATATCATTACCGAACAGCTGTTCTCGGTTGATCTTGTTTTCTTCGGCAAAGGTGTAATTCTTCAACCCCAGGGAAAGAATCAGCGTCCGGGCGGCACTTTTGACCTGCGGCCCCAGATCGGCAGATAACACAGCCAATAGCGAAGAAGAACTTTTAATACCGTTGATTGCCGGCGGTATTTCAACTGGAAAAAGGCGCCGCATGATATGGCTGTTGGGATCGGCAACCAGTCTTAGCGGCCTGAATTTGCTCACGATCTGAAAAGGCGTTTCTTGGTCGGATATCCGGATGGTTCTGGAAACAGTTTGGCCGTGACTTTCCAGCAGGAGATCCAGATCGAAGCTGAATGGCGGGCTTTGCTGGACGATGCGGCCCTCAATTTTCCAGATACCGGCCGCCTGTTCGGATTGAACCGCATCCAGGTAAAACCGGGGAGCGCCTTTCTGAAATACCCATTGGTCGAAAAAATCCTTGAGTGACCGCTGTCCCCTTTCTTCAAACGACTTTTGAATGTCAGCCCAGGACGTTGCTTCAAACAATCGATTACGGTAAAGATCCCTGAGCGCGCCCCAGAAAGCATCTTCTCCTAATTGCTGGCGAAGCATATGGAAAACCATCGCCCCTTTGTCGTAGCCGACCGTTTTGGTGACCTGATCATACCGGCTCTGGAATTGCTTCAAGGCAAAATCCTTATCGGGTTTGACCAGGGTGGAATAGTTTCGCAAGATCTGCAGCCGATATGCGCGGGCATCTTCCCCGGATTTCATTTCTTTATAAAGGTAATCTGCCACATAGGTCGTTAAGGCTTCGCTCCAGTTCCCCTCTTCATAATCGGCCAGCACGCCGTTGCCCCACCAGCAATGGGCGATTTCATGTCCCAAACTGGTCCGGATAATAAAGGGCAGCCGTAAAACAGTGCCGCCGATCAGGGTATAGGAGGGGAATCCAAATCCGGTCGGAAAAAAATTTTCCACAACTGCAAATTTTTTAAAAGGGTAAGGTCCAAAAAGATTCTGATAAAGATCGAGATAACGGGCAGTTGCCTGCAGATACTCTTTGGCCAGATGATCGGTTTCCGCAAAAAAATAAGTGGCCGCTGTTATGTTGCCCACTTTTTTTTCGCGAACAATATACGGACCGACTGAGAGCGAAAGGCCATCGACGGGGTTGTCCACCAACCAGGTGGACACTGTATTGCCGTTTTGGGTTATATGCCCTTTTGATTCCCCTGCGGTGACAGCAATCATGCCTTTTGGTGAAATTACCTTCAGCGTATAATTGGACAGCCCTTCGACCCATTGCGGATACCAGCCTGAGCCGGCCAGCAAAAAGCTGCCGCGTTCGGAGATCGTGGCGCTGACACCGTATCCGGGATTATCGGCATTTACCGGACGCACGGGGACAGGGTCATCAAAGATTGCCGTATAGCGGATGGTGATTTGGATTTTCTGATTTTTTTCCCCGGCCGCCGGATGAATACTCAGCTGGCCGTTTTTAAAATCAAATCCCCGGGGGTTGCCGTCTACCGTTACCTCGATTTGTTCGGCCCGGCGGGAGAGCTTAAAATCCAATCTGTCGCTCTGGATTTTTTCGATCGTTATTTCGTCAATAGCCCGCAGTTTTTGCTCTTGTGGAGAAATTTCGACCTGGAGACGATGCCGGGCATCGCGTTCGGTCGCCAGGGAAACCGATCCGCTCAAAACAAATGCGAGCAATAGAATCGTACTTGTTGTTGCGATTTTAATTGGGTTTGATGGATTCGTTTTCAAAAGAAATGTCCTTTGTTCCGTAATGTTCGGATGGCCGCCTGCTAAGCACTTGAGAACAATTTAAGTATTCTCGAGAATATGTCAAAATCCGATTGAATTTGCCCGCTAAATGTCTCGCGGATTGAACTTCCAAAATTGAAAGCAATTTGTGACCTTGGCCGAATTTGTTGACTTCTATATTTAACACCTTAATATTGATAATCTCGTAAAAAGTCAGAAAAGCACACTTTTTACGAGTGTGTTTTGTATTTGGTGTTTAGTGTTTAGTATTCTAACATACCGATATAGCATCATATATTTCATACCAAATACCAAATACCAAACACGAAACACCAAACACTTTTAATTTGTGAGTATATGGAGGATAAATGGCGAAGCAACAAAAGACAGGCGCAGGAAATTATGTTCGTAAAGAGACCTTTTTAATGGTCACGCTTCTGGCTTTAGCCGTCGGATTTTTCGGCGGAGTCGTGTTTGCGGTTTTTAAATCCGATTCCAAAGCACCGGTCCCATCTGCTCCGGTGCAGATGGGAACACCGGCACCTGCGGGTTCTGATCGGATTGCGACACTTGAACGCGAAACGCAGGCAAACCCGGGTAATGCGAATGCCTGGATCGAGCTGGGAAATGCTTATTTTGATTCCAATCAGTTTGAAGCATCTATCAGCGCTTATCGAAAATCACTGGAACTGAATCCGAACAATCCAAATGTTTGGACCGACATGGGGGTGATGTACCGGCGCAGCGAAAAGCCCCAAGAAGCCATCAAAGCCTTTGATCAGGCCATTGCAGCGGACCCCAAACATGAGGTTTCACGTATGAATAAAGGTATTGTTCTTCTGCATGATCTTAATGATTTTAATGGTGCCATTGAAGCCTGGGAAGGCCTGCTTGAAGTCAATCCGGTTGCCATGGCGCCCAATGGTGTCTCGATAGATGAGATGGTTGTTCAGCTTAAAAAGCAGCAGACGGGGCAAGGACCCGGGTCCCAATAAGCTGTCTCAATCCGCCTCCGGCGGGCCAACGTCCAATGGTCCGCCTATATTACTGGTGGATTACCCCTTAAAGCTCATAGCCTATAGCTGATAGCTCAACCAATGCGTAGCATCGGAGCTCAAAGCTCTTGATCGACTATCAGTTATCAACTTAAATATCTGTGTAATCTGTGAATATGAATTTAACCTAAATGTATAATCTGCGTTAATCTGCGAAATCTGCGGATATTATTGAATCTGTGGATCAATCTGCTATGAGCTACCAGCTATCAGCTATTTTTTTCGTTTGGTGTAGATTTCCTGTATTACTTCTTTGTTAAAATAATACAGCGTATTGCAATAATGACAGCGCATCTCAAGCGGAAACGGGCCCTTATCGCGAATATCTTTCAACTCCTCAATCGGCAGCATCGTTAAAACGCTGCGCAGTCGTTCGGGGCTGCAATGACACATGAACTCAATGCGCTTGTTGGCCAAAAAAAGGGGTCTGTATTTTTGAAATACCTCCTGAATCAAGGCCTCGGGTTCCTGTCCTTCTGCAAAAACTTCACCTATAGAAGGGAATTTGATCACCAATTCCTCCAATTCTGCGGTCAAGGAATCATCGGCTCCCGGCATGGCCTGTAAAAATAGTCCGCCGGCACCGCTGACAGCGCCTTTTTTGTCGTATTTAATGCTGAGATTAAACGCCGTAGGAATTTGCTCGGATGTCAGAAAATAGTTGGCGAGATCCAGGGCAATGTTGCCGTATTTTAAGGTGACTTTTCCCGTAAAAGGCTGCTTGGCGTCTTCTAAATATCGGATAACGGAGAGAAATCCGGCACCAAAAAAGGGTGCCAGGTTAAAATCTTGCATGGGTTTGTCCATGGGGATCGGAATATTTTTTAGAAAGCCGCGAACCTCACCAAAGGCATTTGCCTCCACGGTGAGACCTTTTATCGGTCCCGAACATTCAATTTTTAAGCTGATGCTGTCGGTTCCTTTTAAATTGGCTGACATCAAACCGGCACCCAGATAGGCCCGACCCAGCACCAGCGTTTCCAATATTCCCAATTCATGATTGACTCGCATTTCTTTGACCAGATGGCTGCCGTGTAAAAGTGAACCCCGGATCGCCCCATCGGCCAGCAGAAAAGTATATAAGCGATCTTTGGCACTGGCCAATAATCGTTCTTTTTGAGATTCGCCTTCTATATTTTTCTTAATCATTGGAATGTCTTGTTAAAAAACCCGGTATTTTCCTATTTGGAGGAATAAAAATGTGAAGCTTCAAAGGCACAGATAATCTGGCAGACATGATACTTCTTTGAATTGTGATCAAGTAACTCTGGCAAATTTTACGTTTTGGCCCACCATCTTTCGCACGATGCGGCCCTCATCCTCCAGGTATCGTATATGCGAAATGGCTTCACCGGTCGCAAACCATTTTTGGGCCACTGGAAACATATCCCAGCTATCGCAAGCGATATCCCAGGTCATGCGCGCGGCGATCTGAAAAGCGCTCATTGAACCCTTGCTAAGAATTGCGAGGACCTCATCTAATCTCTGCATATGATGTTCCTTCAATTCTTCGATTCTGGCTCTATGGTTGTTAATCAGGCGCCGATGCCCGGGCAAAACAAGATCGACCTCTAAATCGTAAACTTTGTCCAGGCTGGCCAAATAATGCTTTAAACGATTTTCAGTATCCGACCAGCATTGGATGTTGGGCGTTATGTCAATCAAGATATGATCACCGGCCACCAGAATCTTTCTGTTCTGCTCATATAGACACGTGTGGCCCATTGTGTGGCCAGGTGTTGCCACGCATCTGAAATTATAGCTGCCCACATCAATCAGATCACCCTCATCTAAAATCTTTAATTCCGGTATCCAATCCGAGCCATATTTGGCGCCGGGATGTTGTTCGATCGCTGCTTTTAGCTCATTTTCAGGAAAACCATGCCGGCCGGCATAATCGGCCATGGCCCCAAAGCCTTCCCAGGATTCCATAAGCTCTTTATCCGGCCGGCTAAAAAAAATGTTGGTGGAATCAGTGACCAGTTTTGAAACCAGACCGAAATGATCGGCATGCAGATGCGTGATAAAAATGTCGCTTTCAGAAAGATCTATTCCCACGGTGTCCAGCCCCATCTGCATGGCTTCCAGACATTCCTGGCGATTTAAGCCCGTATCGATAATCAAGCTTCTTTCCGCGTCTTTGATGATATAGGAATTTAGATATTTTAAGGGGCTTTCCGGTAATGGAATTTTGATTCGAAACAAATTGGGCAATACTTCTTCACACATGACATTAACCTTTTTGAGCTGTCGGAATTTCCGTTATGAGCTGTAAGCATCCAGGATCGAAAATTCCCAGGCATTGTGGATGGGTACGGTTAGGATTTTACGAATTCGATTTATGATATGATTATTCTACTTCCCCTAATGCTTTTTTGATTTTATAGGAGCGCTCATAGTATTTTTTTAATTTCTCCTGAACCGCGCCATAAACCGTTCCCGCGGGATAATTTCCTTTTTTATTGGGTTGGCCGGCGCGAACTCCCGTCAGAATCTCAATGCCTTCCTCAACCGTGGCGACCTGATAGATATGGAATTTTCCCTGCCTGACAGCATCGAGCACCTCTTTTTTAAGCATCAGATTCTTTTTATTAGTCCGCGGAATCATCACACCCTGTTTGCCGGTTAAGCCCTTTTCTTTACATACGTCAAAAAACCCTTCAATTTTTTGGTTGACGCCGCCAATGGCCTGGATCTGTCCTTTTTGATTTACGGATCCGCTGACCGCAAGTCCCTGTTTGATGGCAATATCCGAAAGACTGGATAGGATGGCGTACAGCTCGGTGGACGATGCGCTATCACCATCGATACCGTAATAGCTTTGCTCGAAGGTAATGCTGATCGCTAAACTTAGCGGATAGTATTGGGCAAAGGTTCTTCCCAGATATCCGGATAGAATTAAAACGCCTTTATCATGTGTACTGCCGCTTAAATCAGCTTCGCGTTCGATATTGACGACACCCTGTTTGCCCAAATAAGTTTCGGCGGTAATTCGTGCCGGGCGACCAAATGAGAATTCGCCGATTTGATAAATGGCCAGAGCGTTGACCTGTCCGATTACCTCTCCGCGGACATCGATCATAATGGTGTCATCTAAATACGATTCATGCATTTTTTGTTCATACAGGTTATAGCGGAATCGATATTCTTTGAATGCCTTAAAGACAAATTTGTCTGTTACCTGTCGAGCGTTATTCTTGCGTGCCCAGTAGTCTGATTCTTTTAAAACACCCAGGAGGGGGCCAAACCGAATAGAAAGCTTATTTTTGTCGGAAACGTATTTTTCGCCGTATTCCACGATGGCCGCTACGGCTTTGGGTGTGAATGGCAGAAGGCGCTCTTCATTGCAGACCCGAGCGATGAAACGGGC
>Ga0255055_10002540_pt1 | contig 12800 bp, 9 predicted proteins | sample JV7_2_27_MG_FD_188633 | JGI IMG/M metagenome (GOLD analysis project Ga0255055, IMG submission 188633) | Seawater microbial communities from Jervis Inlet, British Columbia, Canada - JV7_2_27 | ecosystem: Environmental > Aquatic > Marine > Inlet | place: Canada: British Columbia | collected...
CAATAAGGGTGTCATCTACAATGAGAATGCCACCCTCACGGTGTAATAGAGTTTGTTGGAGACGGATGGCGTTTAATCGTCGTACATCCCATTTATGCCGGGTGAGAAAACGATTCAAACTGCTTTGATGTCGTCCATCCAACATGTTACCTGCGATATCTTTGATGTTCTTCTATCTGTAATTTATGGATGATTTAGAAAAAGTGCAAAAGTCTTGTTAATAAATTAATTGACTAAACTGATAATATATGGTATACTTGAACTGACCTTCTTTTATCAGATAATTAAATGAAAGATACATCTGATGAAATAAATAGTGTTCATAATCCTGATGGAAAATAACCTTCTTTTATTTAAGTTCCATATCTTTTGATTAAATATAGAATTTTAAAAAAACAATAAGGTTATATGTATTTTTTAATTATAATAACAGAATTCGAATGAAATGGGAGAGGAATTTAAAAATCAATAAAGATAAAAAATTTCTTGCAACAAAAGCTATATATGTCTTGAATACCACACTTGTTCTTTTATTACTAAATTTTCTTTCAAATAATTTTACGATAACTAATATCGAATTCTTACAGATTTCAACCTTATATTTACTACTGGCTACATTGATACTTAATATTCCTTTAATAAAAATATACGATAAAATTAAAGAAAAAAATAAAGAAAAAAATTCTTTTTATTTGATATTTGCAGGAATATGCCTCATTATATTTTCTTTTGTTTTGATAATTGCTATAAAAAATATCCTGCTTTGGTTGGTTTCTATTCCAATTTTTATATCCGGACTAGACCTAACATTAAGAGGAATTAAAATAAAACGAAGAGAATTCTATCTGATAACAATATTTTCTCTATCTTATGTGATAATCTATGTCCTAATCCAAACAGTACCTATAATATGGCATATAATTCAAAGGTTTTCCTTTTTAGTTTCAAGTTCAATTGGTACATTAATTGGAAAATCAATGCTTTTTGGACCTTCTATTAGTGGTCTTTGGATAGTAATCATCTCGCTTATAGTCACAATTATAAGCTTTTTTTTATCATCAAACAAAAGACTAAACTTAAAAAAATTTCTATTTACAATTATTGGAGTCTTTATTGGGTGGATTATCTATCTTATTGCTCTAGGTTTGATTGATTTTAAGTCAAAATTCGATTTTGTAAATCTGCATATTATTCTGTTTATCTTATGTCTCATTCCAATACTTATCTATTTACTTAAATCAGAGATCAAAGAAGTGAGAATAGTTAACCAAAATTTTAATAAAATAAAAATTAAGAAAATAATTTCAAATAAAGCAGTTTGGGCATTAATTTTTCTGTTTCTCTCCTCATTATTACTTACAAGTTTTTTTGGAATTGACGAAAAAAAACCTGATGAAAAAACAAAAATTTTGTTCTATGGTCAAAATATGCTAGGTTCTTGGGATATCCCAGAATATGGAAAATACGGACGAGAAGGAACAGGTATGTTTGGTCTTTTATCATTGTATTTAACTGCTTCAGGATTTAAAAATACTCTCCTTTTTAACAATATAACAACATTTCTAAATAAAACACAACCAGCTCAAGAAAATATTACAAGATATGTAAACCTAACAGATTATGTAAAAATTATTGAATCAAATAAGGTAACTACAAATCTTTTACATAATGTAGATATCTTTGTAATAACAAATCTCAATAAATCATTTTCCTCAGATGAAAAAAAGGTTATCTGGGAATTTGTTGAAAAAGGGGGTTCTCTACTTGTTTTAGGAGATCATACCAATGTTGGTGGTATACAAGAACCATTAAACGATTTATTAAAGCCTGTTGAAATCAGCTATAAATTCGATTCAGCTTTACCTCTAGATTCCAAATTTAAATGGATTACCTGCTCTCAGTTCATGCATCATCCAATTACATATAATCTTAAAAGCCTTGATGAAATTAAAATAAGTGTTGGTGCATCTCTTACCACACCACCAAATGTGATCCCACTAATTGTTGGACGATATGGATTATCAGATGAGGGAGATCCCTCAAATGAAGATATTTCCTATCTTGGAGATTACAAATATAATCAAGGTGAACAAATCGGTGATATTATTCTTGCAGCGGCAACCTATTATGGTGATGGAAAGGTTGTTGTGTTTGGTGATACCTCAACTTTCCAAAATAGTGCGCTTCCTTATTCATATTCGTTTATTTACAATATCATTACGTGGTTAAAAAGTGAACAAACAGCTACCACAAAATTATTACAAACAAGCATTTCAATAATGCTACTTGTTGGAGCATTAATTCTATTCCTTACCAATAAGAAATCAAGCATTCCATTTTCTGTTTTTACATTTGTGTTCACTCTTGGATTAGTCACAACTGTGTTGATAAATCCATTAATTATACCTGACATGCAAATATCTGGAAATGTTGTATATATTGATGCATCTCATAATGAACGATTTAACCTTGAGCCCTTCACTGAAAAATCTGTAAATGGACTAATTCTTAACCTGAACAGAAATGGTTATCTTCCCATTATCCTAAGAGAGTTTTCACAAGAAAAAATCGAAAAAAGCAAAATACTTATTTTAAATGCCCCTGCCCAATCAATAAACACAGATGAAGTCCAGTTTCTTAACAATTATATATCTAATGGCGGCATTATTATTCTTGCTACAGGTTATTCTGATAAAGAAGCAGCAATCAATCTACTTAATAAATATGATCTTGATATTTTAGATGTTCCACTTGGTCCTTTTCCATATGTTGAAGAAAATCCTGAAGAATACGAAAATGAACCACGTTTTGTTGATAGTTGGCCAATAGTGTTCAATGAAAATATTGCACAGTCTTTCTTCAATTTCACGTGGAATATAGATTATAATCTTATGGTTTTTGTAAAACAAGGAAAAGGAGGATTATTACTTATAAGTGACAGTCAATATTTACTTGATAAAAATATAGAATCCATTTATGATTATTGGCCAGGTAATATCATCTTACTAAAAAATATCCTTGATGAATTCCAAGGTTTGGAGGAGCAACCATGAAAGGATTAGTTTGGCTGGGCCTCCTACTTACTTCCGCAAGCTGGCTGTATTTTATTCCCATTTTTAACAGTCCAGATGAAAAAATAGGACTTCTATTGTTATTATTAGGGACCATATGTAACATTTTTAGCTTTTGGAAAAGTAAACCTATTTACTTTAAAGAAAGATACTTGATTCTTTTCATTCCGCTATTACTATCTATTTATGTAATTCCTTTTCCTTTAAACATTGGAGTAATATTATTTACAATTGGTTTTGTTTTCTCATCACTTGTTCGAAAAATTTCACTAGGTGAAAAAACTAATATTATCTTTAAAGGATTATCACTATCTGGATTCATACTCATTGTTCAGGCGACGTTAATTTCCTTTTATCAAATATTTGTATCACACGACCATAGAGTTGATATTTTATCTCCAATTATCTCTCATTTGGGAAATCTTCTTGGATTAAAAACTTCTGTAAACAATGGTATTGTTTTTGTACAGACCACACTGGAGACCTATCCATTTATTATAACTTGGGAAAAACTCGGATTCTTTATGTGGTTTAATATTTTTATTGGTGCCCTGATTCTATTTATTGTATTTCACAGAAAACGAAAAATCCTATTTGATATTCTTATTTTTTTAATCGTAAGTGCTCTCTATCTTGTTTTAAGGTGTATAATATTTATTCATTTTTACATTAATACACTTGAACTTGAGATATTTTGGAATCCGTGGTATATGTTACTTAGTTTCTTACCATTAGCATTATTATTTATGAAAATACTACAGTTAAAAAATAGAAAAAACATGAAAAAAACTGTTTTGGTGTTAAAATTATCGAAAAAAAATGTAATTTCAATGTTATTGATTTTTATTTTTATTTTTTCTATTGTTGGAGCATTTGCTTTTCAAGATCCTGGAATCAATAAAAATGGACGAGTATTAATCGATGAATATCACAGTGAGTGGGAAGATTCCACTAGACCTCTTGATAAGGAATGGTATGGAGTGCTTTCCACTTATAATTACTATTCCTGGGCAGAATGGCTTAACTATTATTATCATATTGATAGAAACATAAATAATACTCTAACAGCTGAGCTTCTTGATAATTATGATATTCTTATTTTAAAATGTCCAACAAATGCTTATTCAAATAAAGAGATTAATACAATTATTCAATTTGTTGAACAGGGTGGTGGTTTGTTTTTAATTGGAGATCATACGAATGTATTTGGAATGAACACATATCTTAACACTGTTGCAAATAAATTTGATATTAATTTTAAAACTGATGCTACACATGAATTGGGTACTGGGGAATTGTCTACTTTTAAACCAGGTGACATATTACCACATCCTATTGTTAACAATCTCAAGCAATTTGATTTCATGACATCATGTACATTAGATGCACCGTTTTTTTCAGAAAATGTAATTTTAGGAAATAGATTGATAAATGAACCAGGAACATATTCAACCGAAAATTTTTTTAGCGAATCAATCGCAACAACTGAATCGGAATTTGGATACTTTTTACAGTCTGTAGCTGTAAAATATGGAAAAGGAAGAGTTGTTGTTTTTACTGATAGCACGGTGTTTTCTAGTTTCTCAGTTTTTACAGATGGATACCAGACATATTCTCTTGGTGTTTTTGATTATCTAAATAGGGAAAATGTATATGCATATATCAATACATTATTCATTGGATTAGGAATCGTCTCCTTAATTTTATTAATGTACTTAATACGTAAAGAGCATAAACTCAAGATAGCATCTTTATTTCTTTTCATTGGTTTGCTTTCATTTTCAATAGCTACTCCTGTTTTTTCTAATATCAACACAGCAAATTATCAATTATCCTCTACACACACAGATTTTACTCAAGTATGCTTTGTTCAAGAACACTCAAATTTTAAAATTTCACTTGAACCAAGTCTTATACCTGAAAAAGAGGAACATGAATTTGGAACATTTTTTGTATGGACGCAACGTTTAGGTTATATTCCTTCTGTTGAAACAATGTTAGATGATGCAGTTCAAAAAGGTGATATTATTGTTTTTATCAATCCAATAAAAACGTTTTCTGATAAAGATATAGATTTGATTAGTAACTTTATTGAAAAAGGAGGAAAAATGCTTGTAATGGATAGCATTACAAATAGCTTGTCTACTTCTAATGAATTAATATCTAATTATGGTATGTGGATAAATAAAAAAAGCGACAACCTTCAATTGTTTGATAACATAACTGAAATTGGTGAAAATAATAGTAAGGGTAAAATTTTGTCTCCTTATCTATCAATATCAGGCGGAGATAAAATAATTGTTGATGAAAGAAATGAAACCCAAATAAGTGTTATGAATTTTTATAACGAACTGATAGGTATAAATGGAACTATTGTCGTTGTTGTTGACTCATATACATTTAGAGATCAAAATATGGGCGGAGTATTTACTGAGCCAAATGATGATCAATTAGATTTATATGATACAGAATTTTTTATTTTTGAAGAATTACTATATGATAATTAAAGGATATTACGAAATATCAACCAAATTCCCGTAGAAATACTAATATTTACAATTTATTTTGCGATATATTTATATACGCTTGAATAATTAAAATTATGGAGGTAAAGTTATGAAAAGAAAGATGTTATTTGGAGGTATTTTGATTTCTAGTCTAATAATCCTTACTTCGTTGACCTCTGTCGTAGGCATCCAATCACTACAAACTGAAAGTAAGAATAGTTCACCCTTGTTTTCTAATAGATTAGCAACAATGATCAATAAAGACGATGAAGAGATTAAAAGTAACTATCTTGGAAAAGGAAATCAACTGAACCTATTTCCATTAAAAAAATCTCTAAATGAAGATATGTTTAATAAAGCAATGAAAATACTTAGTACGAACCCTGCCCTTTTAAACAAGTTATTTGATAATATGGAGAATTTTCCATATTTTAGAGAGTTGTTAAACAAATATGACGTCAATAAATTGGATGTAAAAAACTATTTGAGAATTATAATGGATGATCCTTCTCTTTTATCGGAAGAAATGAAAAATATACTGATAGTAGTACCAAATGATGATTCTCCTCAGCCTCGCGGACTTAGCACTTCTAATCCTCTAGGATGTTTTATTGTTGGATTAATAGTGCTTCCAATCATCACTGTTGTTGTAACTTTTGTTGCCCTCTTTTTTACACTACGAATTTTTACATGTCTTAATGTAAACGATTGTGCAAATGAAATTGCACAAGAGATTTTTGATCAATTGGTACAAGAGTTAATACCAGCATAAACAAAAAAATCAATTTACAAAAAAACCTCCTCCTATTTTTTTTTTAGTTTTTTTATTCTACGGTATATTTATATATAATTTATGATTATATTATTTATTGAGATAATGATTTTTAAAAAAAAGCAAGTCACAATATTCATCGTCAGTGTCTTTTTATTGTTAAATATTTCATCAATTCAAGCTGAAACTTTTCCAACTTCAATTCATATAAATGAAATTACTCAAAATCCTGAAAGTCAAACGAATAAACCACCAGAACCTTCAGATACTATAAATATGTCTTATTCTTCAAGTAATTCTAAAGGATATACTGCCTTGATTCTCAATCCCTCAGATAATATTTATGGTAATCATCACTGTCGAATGATTATCAATAAATTACTAAAACGCGGTTTTAACATTGTTTACCTATCTAATGAGGCTGTTGATTTATCTTTTATTAAATCAAATCTTGCTGAGGAAATCGTTTATATAAACACCCATGCTGGTTATTGGGATTTAAATGGTGATAACATTTCAGACACTGTTGTGATCAGCACCGGAGAACATTGGACAAATGAAACACCACAAAAATATCAATTTGAATATGAAAATCAAATGATTGTGGAAGGGCGTGTTGGAGATAAGAGTTTTGTCGCTTTTACACCTGCATTAATCGAATATTATTATAGTCCTGGAGATTTTCCAAATTCCCTTATCTATATGGCAACCTGCTATGCATCATATGATAATTCAATGGCACAGGTTTTTTTAGATAAAGGAGCAAGTGCTTATATAGGATGGAATCAAAACACTGTTTTTTGGACTAATAGCATAACATCAGTTCGAGCATTTAGATTATTTTCATATGGATTTAAAGTTAATCAAGTGTGCAATATAATAAGATCAGGTGGTATAATCAACTTTTTTTTACGTTCAAAATTAACCTATTATGGGGATGGAAATCATCGAATTTAAGTGATAATTTTTTTTTATTCAATTTTTGCATTTTGATATAATAGCAGGAAAACTATTTATAAAAAAAATAATAAAATATAACGTAGGAGAGTAGCTTAATTGAGGGCTAATAGAAGGATTAGAAGAACGAATTTAGCAGTTGCTGAGATAATAGGAACTATTTTAATGTTAGGTATATCTACTTCAACTTTCACTGTAATATATTACCAATTTACAACTTCTCCTACTCCTACTCCTGCCCCTATTGTAGAGATTTTAGGGAAGATAGATGATAACCAAGTAATACTCATGCATCGTGGAGGGGAATCTTTAGATTTGGATACAGAATTGGTTTTAAATGTTGGTGGAGAATCCAAGTGTTTTAAGGTAGGAGATCTTTTAGATAATAAATCAAAGGAGGATGGATCCTGGGATTTAAGTGAGAAACTTGTTTATCATATTGATTATGGTTTTGATTATTCAGAAAATCCTAAAATAAGTATTAATATCCTTGATGGAGCAAGTAATTCATTGTTAATGACAGGGCTTACTCAGGTTGATCCAGTCTGTGATATTGGTATCGAAATAACTGTTGATAATCCGTTTCCAGGTATAGAGACCAACATAGTATTCACTATTACCGTTACTAACAATGGAAATATTAATGAAACAGGTGTTTTAGTGGAATTTAAAATACCTCCTGAATTGTATCATTACGAAAATAAGACAACACAGGGAATCTACTATAATAGTACTTGTATATGGAATGTTGGTAGATTAATTCCAGGGCAATCTGAGATTTGTATTGTTGAATGTACTGTGGGTGATCGTGGTTCATTAGAGGATACACAACTATTAATGATTCTTGATGGATCAGGTAGTATCTCTTCTAGTGATTGGACTTTGCAATTAGAGGGACTTGCAGCAGCTATTGAAAATAAGGAAACTTTTCCCCATGATTCATCTGTTGAACTTACTATTATTCAATTTGGTGGTGGCTCTTGGAGTCCACCTGCTGCGGGATTTGCAAAATTAGAAATTGGTCCAATTGTAGTAAATGAAACAAATAATGCTTCAATAGTAGATTCAATCAGGAATATAAACCAATTAAATAAAATGACACCAACTGCATGTGGTATTTATCTGGGTGCTGATACAGTTGTTAAATCTAGTTTTTTTGATCCAAATATTAGACAAATAGTTATGATGGTTACAGATGGAGATCCAACACAAGGATGTTATTGTGATGGTGATTATATTGCTGATGAATGGGATCCTGGAAACGATAAAAGAGCACAATACAGAGTATACGCTGAGATTGCAAAGGATTATCTAATTAACACTCTTGAAATGACTATTGATCAAGATGAATTCAATGCTATTGCTGTTGGTAACAGTGCTACACATGCAGCTTGGTTGAAAGAGAAAATAGTCTGGCCGCAACCTAGTTATTATGCACCACCTTTCCTTATTAGCGGTGAACGTAGGGGTTGGCTTCGAAATGTAACAAGTTGGGAGGAGTTTGCTGAATCAATTGATGAATCATTTGGAATTTTATTTAATCAACTTCCTATAAGTGTAAAAATATCGTATACATCAGCAACGGATCCAAAGGAAGCAAATGATTTATCAGAGATTATTGTGATACCATCATCTTCTCCTATTGCTATTACTAAACCTGTGACTAATATTGAGGAAAATAATGTAACACTTAATATGTATTATAACTTCAAGTGGGTTGAGGAAGGAGAAGTAAGGTTTATATATCAAATATCTGGATCAACCCTGCAATATACTCCTTGGGAAACTAAGTCTGGTTCAGGTTATTATTCTAAGACAATATATGGTTTAGCATCTGATAAGGATTATAGTTATAGGGCTCAGCTTAAATACGTAAATAGTGCGGATGATGAAAAAATTGTTAATGTAAAAGAAGTGATATTTAAAACTCTTGAATTAATGACTATGGAATAAAAAATAAAAAATTCTACAAATTTCAAATTTTTTTTCACCAGTTGAAACTAGTGGGCCCGCCCAGATTTGAACTGGAGTCTCTAGCTCCCAAAGCTGATTTTGATAACGAGAAATTAAGGATTAATACAGATAAATTAGATGAGTTTATAGGATTTCGTAATATAGAAGGAATATGTGAAGAATGGATTTATCTAACTAGATACTTTTTAACTAATTACTTAGATGAACTAGACTGGACTATTGATAAAAAAAAGACAATTGAATATTTGAATAAAACCCGTAGAAACTATTCAACTACCTACTATCGTAAGATAATATATCAAATTCGTAAATTCCTTACATACCTTGATATTAAATGGGCTAAAGATATTAATCCACCATCTGAACCTATCTATCTACCAAAAAGAGTTACTCTAGAGGATATTAACAATACTCTATCTTATTTTAAAGATAATCAATACTTCATTCAGATAAAAGCATTAATCCTATTAGGTATTTCATCTGGTATGAGAGCAGAAGAAATATACCAACTTACAATAGATGATATTGATTTGGATAATAGAATTATTCACATAAACCATGATCCACAGAATGGACAAAGCACAAAGACAAAAATATCTAGAGTATCCTTTTTTAATGATGAAGCACGAATAGCATTGAATGAATATCTTACTTGCTATAAGAGTGGTATGAATCTAAAAGTATTATTTTCCCAGAGTCATATCACCAGATTATTTAGAGATGCACCAATACAAGTTAAAGACCTCCGTAAATACTTCTCTCAGGAGTGGGATAGACGTGGTGGTCCAACAAGTATTAAAAAGATACTAATAAGGGACATAGTCTCAAGGGTGATGTAGACCTGATGCATTATAACTATCAATCTGAAGAGGATTTAAAGAAGATATATGATAAAGTGATGATGGATGAAAAATCTACGTCATAAAAACATGTAAAAAAGGGGTTGCCGTGTTACGTTTTGGGCTTATTTCTCTTCGAGAAAAAATGTACAATTTAAAAACATGGGTACCTAGGTACAGGTAACTCTATAAATTGCATAAAATTACCATAATTTATGCGTCCATTATTTGTTTCTTTTTTCTCTCAATTTCCTTCAATTTTTTATTCCGTCGGTAATATTTCTGTCGACATTTTTCGGAACAATATTCACGTTTTCTTTTACCAGTTCTTTTATATCTGACTTCACGACCACATGTTTTACATCTGAATGTGATATATTTTTTGTCTTTTATTTGCCCTGTTTTTCTTGGCTTGTATGGCTCTCTTTTTGTTCCTTTTTTAACCCCTCTTGTTTCTGGTGGTTTATAATTTTTAAATTTGTCTAAAGTTTTCTGCAGTTGTCTTGCTGATTCCTCTAATGATATCCGTTCTTTCTTTTTTTTCTTTTTAGTCATTTTTTACTCCACTTTTACATGATCATTCAGCAGAAAAGGTAAAAGAAAATCACGAAGCTGAATTAACTCTTGGTTATCATATTGATTTGTAAATACTTCTCCAATCATCTCATCATCAGTATGCTCTTTAATATAGATAGGACATCTTGGCATAATATTACGCTCTAAAATAAAATAATAATCTTTCCAATTTTGGGAATTGCCCTATCAACCTCCAGAACAACATATTATTTGTTGATTTGTCCCTTGAAATCTCTACAGAATTTGTCCCCTCTGGTCCAACTAAACCATGTTCATCTTTTGCATATGCCGTGATTATATAACAACTTCTGCTGGAATAGGTATGACTCACTGTTACTACTTCACCAGACTTATAAAACACAGTCTCATCTGAATTCGCATCTCCCCAATCAATAGTATATGAAATATTATCTCCATCTGGGTCTATTGCTTTGAATTTGTATTCATATGTCCCTGGTGGTACACCTGTAGGACCATCTATAGCTGGTGCATATGGTGGACGATTTCCATTCCAAGGTTCAATTAAAGGATACCTATCTTTATTATAACCACCAGGTATCGAATATGGAATATCACCTATGCCATCCCCATCAATGTCTGTTCCATTGTAATCATCCCAAAAGTTACCTCCAGATGGGTATCCATTATCCCAACTATTAATACATTCATCATGGGCGTTTTGGGTGTTGTTTATAAAGTTATTGTGATAAAAAATGTTATTGTCACTGGTATATACGAGGTATATGCCTTTCTCGTTGTTCGAGAGTTTGTTACTTGAGATGATGTTGTCGTTACTGGAATCAGTGAGGTAGATACCATTCTTGTTGTTTGTGATATTGTTACCTGTGATGATACTACTACTGGAATCACGGAGAAAGATGCCATTCTTGTTGTTTGAGAGGTTGTTACCTGTGATGATGTTGTCACTGGAAGATGTGAGGTATATGCCCCTCCCGTTGTTTGAGAGGTTGTTACCTGTGATGATATTGTCACTGCGGTATGTTTGGATGCCACTATAATCGTTATTTGTGATGTTATTACCTGTGATGATATTATTGCGGGACTCATGGAGGGATAAACCAACATCATTGCTTGTGATATTGTTACCTGTGATGATACTATTTCTGGACTTATGGAGATAAATGCCCGCCTCGTTATTTGAGCTGATTTTATTATCTTTGATGATACTACCAATTGACCAGTGGAGACGGAGGCCATTAACGTTATTTGAGCTGATTTTGTTACCTGTTATAATAATATAATTTGAGGAAATGATAATACCAGCATCATCAAAACCATATCCACAATGTTGAATAGTAAAGCCACTTATGTTAATCCAATCAGCATTTACATTAACACAACTTCCGCTATTATTACCATCGATAACAGTAGAATCCTTATTTTCACCAATTAAATCAATTGACTTGTTAATCCATAAGGTTTCAATATATGGTGAACTATCATCAAACACAAAAACAGTATCCCCATCATTAGCATGATTTATTGCACTCTGAATAGTTGTATAGTTTCCTTCTCCACTACCACCAACATACAGGATATTACTCCTATCAGATGTTTTAACAATCTGATTGTTTAACTGATTACCAGAGATAGTAGTAAAACTCATCAAAACAAACAAAAAGATGATACCAATTATAACAATTTTATTCATTCTATATTTCACCTCCAAACATCAAATAATCTTTCTAATAAAGGAAATCGTTCAAATACTGGATTATTGATATTACGTGAATAATCTTCAATATCATAAGTCCCTGTTTCATTTATATCATATGGTTCCTTTGCTGGATTCCAATCAAAATTATACCATTTAACTCCAAATGTAAAAATAAAATATACATATCCTGGAATTATATGATATGATTCACCATTATTATCATTCCAGTAATTTTTATTCCATTTAACAGAAAATTTATCTTCTCTCAATTGTTCAAAACAAGCATTATAATTTCCATTATCTATGAAATTATTATAAGAAATATAATTTTCTTCTGTAAAACAGACATATATGCCAATTTGTTTATTATTTATTATATTGTTATGGATAATGTAATTAATACCCTTATCTAATGAAATTCCAATT
>Ga0255055_10002541_pt1 | contig 12791 bp, 9 predicted proteins | sample JV7_2_27_MG_FD_188633 | JGI IMG/M metagenome (GOLD analysis project Ga0255055, IMG submission 188633) | Seawater microbial communities from Jervis Inlet, British Columbia, Canada - JV7_2_27 | ecosystem: Environmental > Aquatic > Marine > Inlet | place: Canada: British Columbia | collected...
GATCGCTCTGGTTTTCGGGGTCGCCTTCGGGCTTCCGGCCGCCTATCTCATCGTACGCACCCGTGTGCCGGGCAGAGATGCGCTCGACTTCGTGATCACACTGATGCTGGCGTTCCCGGGTATCGCGATCGGCGTGAGTTATCTCCTGGCATTTTGGAATATACCCTATGTAGATTTTCAGCCAGCCAAGCTTTGGATCATCATGCCCCTGGCCCTGTTTGCAAGGCGGCTGCCGTATTTTTTACGCATGGCGCATTCCTCTTACTTGCAGTTGGATCCTTCCCTTGAGGAAGCCTCCGAGGTATCGGGCGCAGGTAAAATCAGAACTTTTTTCCATATCTCTTTGCCGTTGCTGCTCAAAGGGGTGCTCGTCGGCGTGGTGATGTTTTTCATCATGGCGTTCCAGGAGATTTCTACCGCGATATTCCTTTATCGAGGCGGATGGGAAACTTTGCCCATCGGAATCTATTTGAACTGGCACCGCGGCATGGAGTTCGGAATCGCCGCTGCCATGGCTTTTTTGATGATTGTGATCACCTTTATCCTTCTGCTGATCATATCGAGAATCAGTGGAGGTGTCCTCAAAGCTGCCTGGGGGGCCGGCGAAAATTAGAGGTTCAGAGGTTCAAGCTCAGAGATTCGGGATTCACGTCAAATTCGAACCGTTGATTTGTAAGCTCTGAAGATAAAAAGTATGAAAATAGAGCGATTTGAGGATATTGCGGCTAGGCAATTGGCCCGGGAGCTAACGCGCAAAGTCTATTATTAGAGGTTTCATTAAGTACTTGCTATCCTACGAACAAGATCAACGAAAGAAAGATAACCCTGAACGTTGAACGGGGAACGCTGAACCTATGTTAAGGAGAAAAATTTAATGGCATTCATTGAAATCCAAAACCTGTTCAAGCGCTTTAAGGAAGTCGTGGCCATAAATCGCATACAGCTTGAAATCAATAAAGGAGAAATGTTGACGCTGCTGGGGCCCAGCGGATGCGGCAAAACAACCACCTTACGCTGCATTGCCGGCCTGGAGAAGCCGGATGAGGGAGACATCGTTATAGACGGCAAGCCCATGCTCTCGCAAGGATTTGTCCAGCCGTCCCAAAGGGGAATCGGTATGGTGTTCCAAAACTATGCCGTCTGGCCGCATATGAAAGTATACAATAATATTGTTTACGGCTTGAAACTTCAGAAGATTTCCAAGCAAAAAATTCGGGAACGGGCGGAGAAGATATTAGAACTCGTGGGCTTGGCCAGCCTGGAAGACAGGTACCCGGCGCAATTGAGTGGCGGCCAACAGCAACGGGTGGCGCTTGCACGGGCGCTGGTCACCAATCCCAAAGTTTTGCTCTTGGATGAACCCCTGAGCAACCTGGATGCCAAGCTCAGAGAAGAATTAAGATTTGAAATCAAGAGCCTGGTAAGAAGGATGGGCATCACATCGGTTTACGTCACCCACGACCAGGCCGAAGCCATGGTGATCTCGGATCGCATCGCCGTCATGGATTCGGGCAACGTCGTGCAGGTCGGCACCGCTCACGAGATATATGAAAAGCCCGCCAATAAATTTGTGGCCGATTTCATCGGCACCATGAACTTTATGCCCGGGGAAGTCGTCGAGGTCCTCCCGGACGCCGTCGGCGTTTACGTTCGCACCGAATTAAGCGAAAAGATCCTGTGCACAATGTCCGGCAATACGGCCACATCAGCTGGAGAAAAAGTGTATGCCTCGATACGTCCTGAGGATGTGGAAGTATTTACAGAACCGCCTGAAGCCCGGGAGAATCTCTTCAAAGGTACCATTGCCCACAGGGCGTACCTGGGTAACTTTCTTTACTTTTTCGTAAGCGTAAATGACACCATGATCCGGGTACAGGTTCAGCATCACATGCCGCAGGAAGAAGGACAGGAACTCTATCTGTTTTTAAATCCACAAAAATGTATGCTCTTGTTTTGATTTATCATCTTATCTCTAATTGCCTCCTATTAACTGACCTGGACAAGCCGGAATTGACTATTGAACAGGAGTTTCAGAGATAAAATTTAAAAAACGTCGCGAAGCCACAACCACCGGACTGGTTTACGATCATTTAAGGTGTCACGGTGCCTGCACAAACAGTCCCTTGTCGTCCTCAAGCTCATAAAGTTTTTCAATCATGAACTCGACGTATTTTGCGCATTTGTCCTTCCAGATGCTCGATTCCAGAAACTTCTGGTATTCACCGGGTTTGGAAAAGTCCATGCCGATAAGCTCCCGGCAGGTGATGTCCCCGAAATGCCGGTTGAATTCCGTGACGATCTTCGCCGAAAAGGCGCGCACGGCGTGACGGGACTGCTTGGCCCGCTCTTTATCGCTCAGCGGACAGCGGTGCCGCAGCCCAAGACACACGGCCGATGCCGACACCACCCCGCAGGGGGCATTCTGATAGCCTCCGATACCCCCCAGAAATGGAATGCCGGTCCATAAAAAATCTTCATTGTCCAGATCATATGCCTCCCACATAACTTGCAGGATGGAAGGCCCTCAGTGATATCCCCGGTACATGAGCTCCAATGCACGTTGCTTGGCCTTTTCAACTGACATTTTCATTTCCATGCTTATATCCTCCGCGACAAAACAGTTGGTAAAAATCAGTTTGTAAACTCCTTGTACTGCAAAATACGCCGGGGGATCAACCCCTTTATCCCTTAAATTTTTCACCCGCCGCCCCCGCTAATTCGATCGGCCGTGAACTTGATGAACTTATTCTGTGGGAAAGGATAAGAAACGATCAGTCGGACTTTTTTATCATCTCGCCTGCTTTCAGTATATTTTCCCGGGCGCTTTTGTTCACCGGATCTATCTCCAAAACCTTTTCCCACTCCTTTATAGCCTTATCCAATCTGCCCTGCACTGCATAGGCAACACCTAGGTTGTTGCGGGCTTCGAAATCGGCAGGGTCCAGTTCTGTCACTTTCCTGAAATGACCGATGGCTTTATCCATTAATCCTTGCTTTTGATAGATGATGCCGAGATTAAAGTGAGCATTGGGATAGGCCGGGTTTATCTGAATGGCCCGCTGATAGCTTTGGACGGTTTTGTCAAGAAGTCCCTGCTGATCATAAACAACACCAAGATTGTAATGGGCTTTATAGTCATCCGGGTAGATGGCGATGGCCCTTTTGTATTCTTCGACGGCCTCATCCAGTCGCCCTATTTCCTGATAAGCGCGGCCGAGGCTGCCGTGGGCGACACTACTGTTGGGTGAGCTTTTGACCGTTTTGGACCACAGGGTAAGCCCGTCTTTCCAGTCACTATGGCGCGCAATGGTCACCGCTGAATACAGGCTGACAATGATAACAACCGCTATCGGAGTTATTAACTTAGAGGATCTTGATTGCGGCGGCCTCCAGCCCAAAAAGTCATTTAAAACAAAGGCAAATACCACACAGAAGCCAACGAGCGGAATATACAGGTAGCGGTCGGCAAAGGGGTTGAACAGCGGGATCAAATTATAAACCGGAAACAGGGTGATCAAAAACCACCAGATGCCGATGAAAATCACCTTTGACTTTTTGTAGATAAAAAAGCTGCCGACGACGAGCCCTGAAACGATAAATAAGCCGACAAGATTAGCAATATCGAAAAAACTGTGCGGATAGGAAAACACATAATCCGCATTAAGATGGGCAGGGAAAACCGCCAGTTTAATAAAGCTGAAAATATGAGCCGGCAGATAAATGATTCTTTCAATCAGGCTGCCGTAAACGGGTTTGATGGATTCCCCGGGATGGTAAAAGGCCCCAAACCGCAGGTACAGATAAAACAGGCTGACGGCAACATAGCCCGAATAAAAATATATTCTGTCTTTAATTGTGCCCGGAATTGAATTTAAAGAAAAGGATCGCCCGCCGGCATCTCTGATTGCCAGGTCATACAAAAAAATTACGGCCGGCAGCGTAATGGCCATTTCCTTTGACAGCAGTGCCAGCAGAAAAGAAATTAAGGATAGAACATAAATTTTGATGCAGGATTTGACCTCTCCGGTTTTTATGCCGGCATAGCAGATAAAGGCCAGAAAAAAGAAAGCGGCCGTCAACAGATCTTCATTGTACGAAATGGCATCAACCGCCTCGGTAAGTGCCGGATGACAGGCAAATAACAACCCGGCAATCAAGGCGGAATGACGATTCTTGATAATTAAATTGGCAAGCAGGTAAACCAGGATAACATTGAGTGCATGCAATACCACGCTGAACAGATGATAGTAGGTGGCGTTGAGTTCGCCGATTGAATAAATTAGATAGTATGAAAGCGTGGCGACCGGTCGATAGCTTGCTTCTCCGGAGGCAATATTAAAGTAGGAACGACTGAACAGGGAAGGCAGACTTTTCCCGGGATGCTGGATGTACTTATTTTCAATGATGGTGGCATAATCATCATAGACAAAACCGTTGGTCAAAGAATTAAAATAAACAACCAGGCTGACCAGCGCCAGGATGGCGATGGGGAGTAAATGGTTGGCCGTAATCTTCGGAATTCTTTTAACTGCTTCCGGCGCTGGTTCCCTTTTTGGGGGATTTTTTTTCTGACTCATATCTGAGATTTATTCGTTTTAACGGTGGGATGCAAGCACCGACCCTACGTCAAATTTTTACTATGCAGCAATAGGTTTTATTTTCTCTAATGCGGCTTCATCTATCCGGCTAAGTTCCCAGTTAGTTTGCAGATTAAGCCAAAACTGGGGACTGCCCCCAAAAGCCCTCGAAAGTTTCATTGCCATTTCAGCACTGATGCCTCTTTTGTTTCGGCATATTTCATTAATCGTTTTGGGCAGCACCCCTATATGTTTCGCAAGGGCTGACTGGGTAAGCCCTATCTCCTCCAGCTCATCCTGCAATACCTCACCAGGATGGACCGGCGTAAAATGTGTCTTAGTCATCTAATGCCTCCTTTTCCTTTAATGGTAGTCGACGATCTCGACATCCAATGCATTTTCATTCCTCCATTTAAAACAAATTCGATATTGATCATTTATTCGAATACTGTATTGACCTTTTCGGCTTCCTTTTAATTTTTCAAATCGATTTCCCCGAATCTCCTGTAGGTCTTGCATTGATGTAACTGCTCCTAAACGAGCCATTTTTATCTGTGCTTTTCGGTGCAATCCCACAGGTAGTATTTTCAAAGCATATTTAGAAGCTCTTCCGTAATTGATGTCCTCAGTACCTTTGTTTTTGAAATTTTGAATAGCCATTATTAACCCGAGTTCAATGAACACCAACTATACCGGAATCCGGTATAGTGGTCAAGGGTTTTTGCTTAAGAAGATATTTGGGTTCTATTGAATTTTATTTTATGTATAATTGACTGCCGTTCTCTTAACAACTCCCCTTGACGTTTTCGATTTTTCTAGCATATTATGAGATTAGATAATGATGAGTCAGAACACTCAAACCGCCGGTCTATTCTATGCGACTTCTAAGCATGTTACCGGTTTGGACAAGGAAACCAAATGAAAGAAGAATGGATCCAGGCACTGGGAACAATGACCTATGGGATTTACGTTCTCACCACCTGTTACAAAGAAGAAATCAATGGTATGATTGCCTCCTGGGTTTCCCAGGTCTCCTATGATCCGTTGTTGATCATGGTGGCGGTGCACACCAATCGCTATTCCCATCATCTCATTGAAAAAAGCGGGTGCTTTGCCCTGCATGTATTGGCCCGCGAGCAGGCGGATCTTTTAAAACGTTTTAAGGGATCCGATCTCAAAGCAAAATTTTCTTCCCTTCAATGGAACCGGGGAACAACCGGGAGCCCTGTCTTAGAGGATTGCATTGCCTATTTTGAAGGAAAGGTCGTTGATAGATTCAGTCCCGGCAACCACACGCTCTTCTTCGCTGAGGTTGTGGATGCAAAGGTTATTGCCAAAGGGCAACGGCTAAGCAGTCTGGACTATAACGGGGTGTATCTGGGTAAAAATTGATTGAATATGGATAAAATGGTCAGTTTGCCAAACGCGGACAGATGGTTTATGTCAACCAGCGTTTTCTTCGCTTATAGTGCTTTACATCCCGGTAGCTCTTCTTTTTTCCCACTTCGGTCAGCCCCAGGTAGAATTCTTTGATGTCGGCATTATCCTTAATCTTTTCCACCGAATCATCCAGAACAATGCGTCCATTTTCCATGACATATCCGTGATCGGCAATACTGAGCGCCAGCCGGGCATTTTGCTCAACCAGTAAAATACTGACCCCTTCTTCCCGGTTGATGCGGCGGATAATTTTAAAAATTTCGCCTACCAGCAGGGGTGATAGGCCCATGGACGGTTCATCCATCAGCATAAGCTTGGGAGATGCCATCAATCCTCTGCCGATGACCAGCATCTGCTGCTCGCCGCCGCTGATGTAGCCGGCCAGGACTTTGCGGCGCTGGTGAAGCCTGGGAAAATACTCATATACCATCTTAAGTCCCTGTTTCAACCGGGCTTTGTCTTTTACGGTATGGCCACCGGCGATCAGATTTTCTTCAACCGTAAGGTCCTCGAAGACCCGCCGACCCTCCATGACCTGAAAGATACCCATGCGGACAACCTCTTCCGGATAAAGCCTGTCAATCCTTTTGCCCATAAAGCGGATCTGGCCGTCGGTGACTTCACCGTTTTCTGATTTTAAAAGCCCCGAGATGGCCTTCAGGGTCGTGGTTTTGCCGGCCCCGTTATTCCCCAAAATGGTAACAATCCGGCCTTCCTCGACCTTGAGCGACATCCCCTTTAGTACCAGGATGACATTGTGATAGATGACTTCGATGTTGTTGACTTCAAGTAAGGGTTCCATCGGCAACTTTTAAATCGTTCTCTATCGGCGAAGATAAAATTAAATATTATAAAATTCCAACCTGATTGTTGTAAGAAAATTCGAAATTCGAGTTTAATTCACCTTTATTGTCCAATTGCTCAGTCAGTAGTTTTTGAAATGAAAATCGTAATTATATCCTCATGCATCTAACCTCGAATATGTCTTATCCTCTTCCCCCAGATAAGCTTTGATGACATGCTCGTTGTGCCTGATTTTTGCGGGATCGCCTTCGGCAATTTTAATGCCGAAGTCAAGGACGCACACCCGGTCCGAGATATCCATGACCACCCCCATATCGTGTTCGATGAGTATAATGGTCACATCCCATTCCTCGTTGATGTCCAGCACAAACCGTGCGATGTCTTCGGTTTCCTCCAAATTCATGCCGGCACACGGTTCATCCAGTAGAAGAATTTTAGGGCGCATGGCCAGGGCCCGGGCGATTTCAACTCGTTTTTGGAGACCATACGGCAGGGTGTGAACAGGCATTTTGCGAATGTGTTCAATTTCCAGAAGATCAATGATCTCCTTTTCGATGTGTTTGCGAAATGCCATCTCCTCCCGACGGGCCTTGCCGAAATAAATGCCCCCGGAAAAAACACCGGATTTCAAATGCACGTGGCCGCCCAGTTTGATATTGTCCAGAACCGTCATGTGGGCGAACAGCTCAACATTTTGAAAAGTCCGCGCAATGCCCAGGGTCGCGATCCGATGGGCCTTGAGGTCCGTGATATCGCGGCCTTCAAAGATGACCTTTCCCTTTTCAGGCTGATAAAAGCTGTTAATACAGTTCAACAGGCAGGTTTTGCCGGCGCCGTTGGGTCCGATAATGGAAAATATCTCGCCTTTTTTCACGCCGGTGCTAACACCGGAAAGCGCTTTTAAGCCGCCAAAGCTCAGGTTGATGTCTTCGATTTGCAGCTGGTATTGTGGTGCTTCACTCATGGTGATTTTGATATAGGTTATGGGTCATGGGTTATTGGTCTCTTGTCACTGGCAACTGGCTTCTGGTCGCTTGTCTCTGGTAACTGGTTACTCGTCACTTGTTACTTGTCACTGGTTACTGGATTCTCGGGTTACGAGTTCCGGGTTACGGGTTGCGGGGTGAAAACCAGACAATCAGCAATCCAAAATCCAAAATCGGATGAATCACAAATCACAAATCACAAATCCGCCCTCATTCTTCTTTTTTTCTTTCCGCATTCCGCATTCCCAATTCCCCATTCGAAACCCTCTGACATCTGTTCTCTGTCATCTGCCTTCTGTCATCTGTCCTTCATGTGTGTCTTTAGTTTTCTTCCTTTAATTCCGCATTCCGCATTCCCAATTCCGCATTCGAAAGCCTCTGACACCCGAAACCTGACACCTGAAACCCTATGTTTTTTCCAAGAGGGCTTAGTTATCCACCTGCTTAACCGTCACCCGGGTCTTCATTCGATACCCGGTTCCATCCTGGTATTTGATATCCGCTTCGATATCGAGTTCTTCCTTATCGCCATAGAGAGCTTCGACCAGATCCATATAGCGTTCAATGACGAATTTGCGCCGCACTTTTCTGGTGCGGGTCAACTCTTCATCATCCGCATCCAGTTCTTTGTATAAAAGAACAAACCTCCGGACTTTCGCCACCCGGGGCAAAGACTGGTTGGTCTTGGCCACCTCCCGGGCGATTAACTCATAGACCTCCTTTTTTTGGGAGAGATCGGTAAAGGTCGTATAGGCGATCTGATTATTTTCCGCCCATTTGCCCACGTTTGCGGAATCAACCGAGATCATGGCGGCAATGTATGGTTTCTCCTGACCGATGACCACCGCATCCATAATAAACGGTGAGAATTTTAATTTGTTTTCAATCAGCTGGGGTGAAAAACGGCTGCCGTCCGAAAGTTTCATGACATCGGCCATGCGGTCGATGATAACCACATGACCATCCTCATCGATCACGGCGGCATCGCCGGAATAAAACCAGCCGTCCCGGATCGCTTTGGCACTGCCTTCGGGATTTTTATAATAGCCTTTGAAAACCGTATCGCCTTTGGTAAGCAATTCTCCCGTATCCGTGGTTTTGACTTCGATTTCCGGCAGGGGCACCCCTACCGTGTCGAGGCGAATGTCATCGGTGCGGTGGATAATGGTCGCCGCGGTGGTTTCTGTCGCACCATAAGCTTGCTTGATTTTGACCCCCAGGGCCAGAAACATTTTAAATATTTCCGGTCCCAGGGGAGCCCCCCCGGTATAAGCATGGCGTAACCGGGTCAGACCGAAAAAATTATTGAGTGAGCGGAAAAGGACCAGATAGGCAATCCGGTTTAGCACCCGCCATCCCGGGGGCGGTTGCTTTTTTTCAAGGGTAAAGTCAGCCAGGCGGTAGCCCACAGGCAAAAAGGTTTTATAGACCAGCCTTTTGATCCAGACCGCCTCCTGGATTTTGACCTGGATATCCGAACAAATTTTTTCCCAGATCCGCGGGGGGGCCAGCAATATATGAGGTCCTATTTCACGGATGTTTTCCTGGACGGTTTCGACTTTTTCGGGAAAGTTCACCGCAAAGGCTTTGTAAAGCGGCCAGTACACGCCGAATTGCTGCTCACCGATCCAGGCAAAGGGTAAAAAAGAAACATATTCAAAATCATCCCGGGCAGAATCCACCATATCCTGTAATCTGGCCACCGCCACCATGTTCTTCTGGGTTATCATACTGCCCTTGGGGAGCCCGGTAGTCCCGGAGGTGTAATTTATCATGCCGACATCATCGGGCGTCAACCCGGCAATCATTTCGTCGAACAAATGGGGTTGTTCGGTCGCCAACTCCCGGCCCAATTTCTGAATGTCTTTAAAATAGGCGAGAATCGGGTCGTCATAATGCCGCATGCCCTTGGGATCATCCACGATCACCTTTTTTACGTTGGGGCAGATGGATTTAAGTTCCAGGACTTTGTCGGCCTGCTCCTGATCGCCGGCCACCACATAAATCGAATCCGAGTGGTTGATGATATATTCCACCTGGTCCAGGTGGCTGTCGGGGTAAATACCAACGATGGCACCGCCAAGGACCTGGGCGGCCAGTTCGGCATACAATCCCTGGGGACGATTGTCGCCGGCATAGGCAACCTTGTCGTCTCGCTTGAAACCGAGCGTGTGCATTCCCAGCGCGAAATCCCTGACGTGTTCATAGTAGCCTTGCCAGGTGGTGGACTGCCAGATGCCGAATTCCTTTTCGCGGATCGCCACCCGGTTGTCCCCGTGACGCTCGGCATTGCGTTTTAAAAGTGCGGGAAGTGTATGAGGTTCAGCCATTTGAATTTAAAGTTATCCTAACCCGGAAAAGCCGGTTGGAGTGCAACGGCAATCCCTTTTTGCGGCGATTATAAAAAGCGAATATCGAATGTCGAAGGAAGGAATTCTATCGATATTCTGCGGTTCTGCGGTTCGCTTTTCAAAATAAATCCAGCTATCGAAGTTGAAGATTTGATCCTAACGGATACACTGGCGTATGGAGTCTCATATGAGGTTTCAGGTGTCAGGAAGCCGGATCAGTAAATCCTGAAACCTGAACACTGACACCTGAAACCTTCATTTGCGATCAACCCTCAATTAAGCCCGTATCAAAGTACCCTTAATCCGTCCGGATCCAACCCGATATCGGCTCGAACACCTTTTTGTCCACGTTGGCCTTGTACACCCGACCCATGGGTATCTTGTTGTTGACCACCGTAATCGGCGCCATCAGGCCGCCGACATCGAAATCCTTGATTGACTGCAGGGCTTTCACCAGGCCGTCACCGCTCAGGTCACCGGCTTTGTCGGCGCGCTTGAGACATTCCACAAAAATAAGACCGGTGAAAAACCCCTGCATGTAAGAGGTCGGCCGGTATTTGACGTCCGGGTGATGTTTTTGGTTCCAGGCCCGGATCTTTTTGATCATGGGAATGTCATCCTGATAGTAAAAGGCGTAGGGCATGACCCCCAGATAGCCTTCGGCCAAAGGACCCATCTTATCCAGCAGCATCTTGTGGGTCCCCCAGTGGGTGCCCATGAATTTGACCTTCAATCCGTAATCGCGGGCCTGCTTAATCACAGCAGGAACCGGTGAAAGAACAAAACCCTGAAAAATAACATATTCCGCTTTTTTGCGTTTCAGGTCCAGCACCTGGGAGGCCACATCCACCCCACCCACCTTAGCCACTTCTTCGGCCACCAGATTCAACCCGAGTTTTTTGCACATCTCTCTGCCGTAAGGAACCGGGTCGCGCCCGAATTCGGTATCGCTGTAAAAAAATGCCACGTTGGCCCCCGGCTTTTCTTTGGCAATGTATTTCAGTAAAATGCCGAACATGTCGCTGTAGGTCGGCCCCGGCACGAAAATATAGGGGTTTGCGGCGGCGTTGGCCAACTCGCTGGAAAATGATGTGGAGCTGTACAATACTTTGTAACGGTCCTTAATCTCCGGTGCGACGGCCTTTCCCATGCCGGTGCTCTCGCCGTACATAATGGGCGGGTTATCCCGGGCCATGATGCGTTTGAAGGCAGCGACGGACACATTGACGTTGTAAGTGCCGTCTTCCATAATATATTTGATCTTTTTGCCGTTGATGCCCCCTTCTTCGTTGGCCATCATCAGCGCATCCTCGAGCCCGGCATTGATATGGACACCGGCAAAGGCAAACCGTCCGGTGACGGGCTGCACCGCCCCGACCTTGATCTCATCGGCCGCAAAACAGTCGACACCGGCAAATGAAAACAACCCAATTGCAATAATCATCATTAGAATTAAAGATTTTCGCATAGCCACCTCCTTATAGTTAATCATATCTGGTTTACGATATGGTTTGCGATGCAGCCTATCCTTCGCCAACCCATATCACCTCTGTTGCTAAGGCTTCTTTTTTTAGTATGAAAACGGCCACAGCAGAAAGAATGCTTTTATGCGCCGCCAGATTTCGGCCAGCCCCAACGGCTCAAATATCAGGAAAAACACGATCAAGGCACCGAATACCACTGCTTTCATGGGGATAAACAGCTGTCCGATGGCCGGAACCATTTTGCTGAGAGCCGCCGACAGGACATTGAGCACTTCCGGTGTCAATATCATGAAGACGGCGCCGAAGATCGACCCCAGGACACTGCCCATTCCCCCCACAATCACCATGGCCAGATATTGAATCGACAGGTGAAAGGGGAAATGGTCCGGGGTGACGATCCGCATAAAGCTGACCCACAGGGCACCGGTCACGCCGGCATAAAAAGATGAAATCGCAAAGGCCGTCAGCTTGTAACGAAACAGGCTGATCCCCATGATTTCGGCGGCCAGGTCCCGGTCGCGGATGGCCACAAAAGCTCTGCCCACCCGGCTTCGAATGAGGTTACGGGCAAAAGTCACCGCTAACACAACCATCACCAGGGTCAGGAAATAAAACCGTTTTTCCGTATCCAGAGCGAAATTTCCCAGGACCGGTGCCGGAATATTGATGCCCCGGATCCCGTGGGTCATCGATTCCCAGTGAATGAAGATAAATTCAAAAATAAACTGGGCCGCAAGGGTGGCCATGCACAGGTAAAGCCCCTTGACCCGCAGGGAGGGGATGCCGATGATCAATCCCGCCCCGGCGGCCACAAATCCCGCGCAGGGCAGTGCCAGCCAGAAGGAAAAATCAAATCGGGTGATCAAAATTGCCTCTGTATAGCCGCCGACCCCCACAAAGGCCGCATGCCCCAGGGAAATCTGGCCGGTAAACCCGGTCAGAATATTAAGACCCACAGCACCGATGATGGCAAATCCGATCAAATTGGCCACGTAAAGGACATAGTCATCGGCCACAAAGGGAAGAATTAGCAGAAAAAGAAAAAACAGGGCCAGCCAGAATTTTACGAACACAGACTGGAAAATTTCTTCGTCTTTAATATAAGACTCTTTAAAATCACCGCAGCGCATATCTACCCCAGATAAATTG
>Ga0255055_10002542_pt1 | contig 12786 bp, 14 predicted proteins | sample JV7_2_27_MG_FD_188633 | JGI IMG/M metagenome (GOLD analysis project Ga0255055, IMG submission 188633) | Seawater microbial communities from Jervis Inlet, British Columbia, Canada - JV7_2_27 | ecosystem: Environmental > Aquatic > Marine > Inlet | place: Canada: British Columbia | collected...
CCTTCCGGGCGGGGTTGTTCCTTATATGATAGCGTCAATCCCAATTGGGTGCCATCCTGAAGCAGGCGCTTGAATATGGGCAGGTCTTCCGGGGTGGAAATAACAAGAATTTCACGGATCCCGGCCAGCATCAATACAGACAATGGGTAATAAATCATGGGCTTGTCATAGACCGGCAAAAGCTGTTTGCTGACACCCTTGGTTATTGGGAAAAGCCTGGACCCCGAACCCCCTGCTAAAATAATTCCCTTCATAACGCTTAATTCCTAATGTTTCAAAAAATTCACGTCAATAGACGTGGTATTGTCCTGTTATGAGTCAGTATTTGAAGAAGTTCCGCAAAAGCTTTATTGCGGCATTTTAACCACAGAGCCCACAGCAAGATACGTATAATTCTTGGCCACCAGCTCAACGTAATCCGGAATCATGCGGCGTCCGTCCATTATCAAATAGGGCGGCTTTACGGTGTCTTCGATGGTCCGCGAGAAACCGCGGAATTCTTCGCAGTCCGAAGAAATAAAAAGAGCTTGAGTTCCTTCTATGGCTGCCCTGGCAGAATCAAAATATTTTATTTTTTCAAATAACATGTTCTTGGAAGGGTTAAAGACCTGCGAGGCCGTCTCATTTGCCAGCGGATCATAGGCGTTGATTTGGGATACACCTTTGCCCAGTAAGGCCTCAACGACTTTAATTGAGGATGCATCGCGCATGTCATTGGTGTGCTTTTTAAATGCCAGGCCTAAAACGCCAACCGTTTTGTTGTTAAATTTGAAATCGGCTTCATTGATTGCCCGGTCAACCAGATATACTTTCTGGTATTCGTTGACCTCATAAGAAGCTTCCAGCATCTTGGTACTAACATTCATCCGTCGTAACTGGTAAATTAGGGAAGCAATGTCTTTGCCAAAGCAGCTCCCACCGGCTCCGTTGCTTACAAATGAGCCCCAGGTACTGATTCTGTCATCCGCCGTTACGCCCATCCTGAGGTCGTCAATATCCACATTGGGTATCTTTTCGCCAATCTTAGCCCCTACACCGTTCCAGAAAGAAATATAGGTCAACAGCATCGTATTGGCTACGTATTTGATTGTTTCAGCAGTTTCGGGGGTGGTCTCAATATATTTAATGCGAACATGGTTTACAAATTGGGAATATACGCGCCTAAGTATCTTAAAATCATCTTCATGATCACAGCCAACTACAACCCGATCCGGCCTGCGAGCCTGATCGACAGCCGTTCCTTCTGCCAAAAATTCAGGATTAGACGCCACACCAAAATTTTGCACATTGTTTTTTTTCATAATGCCTTCCAGCCGGCGGACGGTCTCGATGGGTACGGTGCTCTTACTGACGATAACGACGCGGCGTTTATCTTTTCTTTTGGCAAGCATCTCAGCAATTTCTTCAGCTGCAGCATCGAAATAGGTGAGATTCGTGGAGCCGTCCAAATTTGATGGGGTGGGCAGGCATAAAAATATGGCATCGGTGCCTTCGATTATCGAATTCAAACCGTCGGTAAAAAACAGAGATTTTCCATGAGTTTCACGGATAATATTGGACAACCCGGGTTCCATGACAAATTTTTCAATTTCATCGGCCTGACCGGTCGAAAATGCCTCAATTTTGTCTTTATCGACATCATAGGCATGGACTTCATGGCCGTATTCCGAGCATACGGCGGCCTGGACAAGTCCGACATATCCGGTTCCCGCAACAATAAGTTTCATAGCCTCCTCTTATCTGGTTATTTTAGACCTGCTTTTTATTGAGATTTATATGTTTTAAAAATTTTGAACTGAATACCTGGAGGGATACATTCAGCGTAATATTTCGAATTATAATTAAATTTTGCGCTTAATAAACCCCAAGATCCCGTAAAAGAGCATTAATGCCAAGTTTTTTGAGCTTTAATCTTAAAAATTCGGAAATCGTCGGCTGGACAGGTCGCACTTTGAGGAACATATTTACCTCTCTGGGGGTTTGATGACCCTTTTTAATATTACACGGTTTACAGGCCGCAACACAATTTTCGAAACTGGAAATACCGCCTCTGGACTTTGGAATTATGTGGTCGATCGTGAGACGCACTTTATGTGTTCCGCAATAAGCACACTTAAAACCATCTCTGATAAAAACATTCTTTTTGCAAAAGGCAACCCCGGTACGATAAAGGGTTCGAATTAACTTGATCAATCGCATCACTGCCGGAACTTTAAACACTGCACCGCTGGAACTTCTCACTGTTTTTGCAGAATCTTTTAATACTTCGACTTTGCCTTTAGCCTGCAAACAGATAGCGCGTTTCCAATGAACCACATTCAGAAACGTGTAGTCTGCGTTTAGCAAAATGCAATGTGTCATCCCCTACTCCTATTACGCCCCATTGATAACGCTTCTTTTCTATTACCTCCAATCAAACGTCGATAACGGTCAGCGGATAATTCACTGCCGTTACTACTAAAAAATGTTAGTATAGCCCGGCCTAAAAATCAATCCAATATTAGAAACGATCGGAATTTATGTTTATTTATTCCTTAAGCCGTTATTTCTGTGCCAGTTTCCCCATTTACTGCCGATTCTATCTCTTCAATCGATGTAATTACCGCTCTTTTACCCTGGTTGCGGATAAATTGAATGGCAGCTTCAACCTTCGGACTCATGGAACCGGCGGGGAAATGACCTTCCGATAAATACCGTTGCGCTTCTTTTATGGTGACTTTACGTAAATATTTTTGATCCGGTGCACCGTAGTTTAGCGCAACACCGGATACATCTGTAGCAATTAAGAAAATATCGACCCCAACCTCCTCGGCCAGCTTGGCGCTGGCCAGATCTTTATCAATTACGGCGTCAACTCCCTGAAAAGCCCTCCCCTCTCGCGCCACCGGGATGCCGCCGCCGCCGCAACAAATTACGATAAAATCCGCATTGATCAATTTTTTAATTTCACGTTTTTCAATAATGGTTACCGGTTGGGGAGATACCACCACACGTCTGAAGCCTTTGGCTGTTTTGCGCACCGGTTGACCGGGCGGTGCGTCTTTTTTTCGTTTGTATGCCGGGCCAATCGGTTTGGAAGGATCGGAAAAGGCCGGGTCATTTTCATCCACCACAACGTATGTAATCAGACTGATAAGCGGTTTCACGTGGATACCCAGGTCCATAAGTTCGCTGTCCAGGGTAGATTCAATCATATAGCCGATTTGGCCCTGGGTCTGTGCTACCAGAATTTCAAGCGGCAATTTGGGCACTTCCTGACAGCTTTCCTGTTGCAATAAAAGGTTACCAACCTGAGGACCGTTGCCATGGGTGATGATGATCCGAAAGTCCTGGGAAAGCTTGGCGATCTGGCGAATTGGCATTGCCAGGTTTTTAAACTGCTGAGGTACGGTGCCTTCCTCTCCCTTGCGAATCAGGGCATTACCACCTAATGCCACCAGCAGGATCGGCTTAGGTGTTTCTTTCATCATTCTCTCTTCCGCTTTTTAAGGTTTTTTAGCCACATAGAATAACAAGGTGTCAGGTGTCCCTCCTTCGCCTAAAAGGCTACGGCGGGCAACCAGGTGTCGGGTGTCAGGTGTCAGTAAACAGATGACGGGGGAGAGAAAACAGACGTCAGATAGGGTAGTTTTAAACTCCAGTTTTTAGCATCTGTCTTCTGTCCTCTGAACTCTGTCCCCTGACACCTGACACCTGAACACTGACACCTGAAACCTGCGGTTAATTAAAATAAATCATTTCAGCTGTGCCGAAATAAGTTCCTCGAGTGTTGGATTGCCGTGGTCCTGGTATTCATAGCGCACACGCAACGTCGGTTTTTTAATTTTCAACACCAGCGGCAGATGAATCGGTGTGGCAAACATGACCAGATCGCAATCGGCTTTATCGATGGTCTTTTCCAAATCATTGATTTGTTCCGGTGTATACCCCATAGCCGGTATCACGTTGCCTATGTGCGGATAAACGCTGTACGTTTCTTTCAAAGAGCCCTGCGCAAAAGGACGGGGGTCAATTATTTCTGCAGCCTTGAATGATTCAGCGGCAACAACCCCGGCGCCAAAGGGCATCTCCCCATGTGTTAAGGTCGGTCCGTCTTCAATTACCAGGACTCGTTTGCCCTGAATCATTTCCGGATTCTTAACCACCAGGGAAGATTCCGCCAGGACGATTTTCGCTTTGGGTGCATATTTTTCGATATTTTTTCTGACCTGCCACACCTTTTGAGCCGGAGCTGAATCCACCTTATTGATGATGGCGATATCTGCCATAATCATGTTGGTTTCCCCTGGAAAATACAGCAACTCATGGCCTGCCCGGTGGGGATCAAACAATACAATATGTAAATCCGGTTTATAAAAGGGAGTATCGTTGTTGCCGCCGTCCCAGATAACGACATCCGCCTCTTTTTCGGCTGCCTTTAATATTTTTCCATAATCAATGCCGGCATACACAACAATGCCCTGCTCGACCAGCGGCTCATACTCTTCTCTTTCTTCAATCGTACACTGATGCTTCTCAAAATCTTCATACGTCGAATAGCGTTGGAGAATTTGATCCCTTAAATCACCGTATGGCATGGGATGGCGCACTACGACCGCCTTCTTACCAAGCCCTTTAACGATTTCACAAACCCTACGGGTCGTTTGGGATTTGCCGCACCCGGTGCGGACTGCGCAAACCGCCACAACCTGCTTTTTGGATTTGAGCATGGTATAGGGGGCACCAATGAAGATAAAATCCGCACCTTCGGCCATGGCCAACGATGCTTTGTGCATCACTTCCACATGGGGGACATCGCTGTAAGAAAACGCGACAAGATCCACTTCATGTTTTCGAATCAACTCGGCCAGATCAGCTTCGGGATGAATCGGTATGCCCTCTGGGTAGAGTTTGCCGGCTAGCTCCGGCGGATACAAACGACCGGCAATATCCGGAATCTGCGCTGCAGTGAAAGCGATGACATTGTAACGATTATTATCTTTGAAATACACGTTAAAATTATGAAAATCTCGACCGGCTGCCCCCATGATGATTACTTTTTCGATCATACCTTCACCTTTCTATGGTTAGATGGAGTTGAGTTTGTGCTTAGTATATACTAAAGACTTCTTAACCTGCAATCATCTTTCATTACCTGTTTGAAGATTTCAGGTGTCAGGTTTCAGATGTCAGATGACAGAAAACAGAGCACAGAGGTCAGACGACAAAAGACAGAAGGTAAAAACTGGAAGATGAAGCACTGTATCTGAAGTCTGTTTTCTATCCACCCATCATCTGTTTACTGACACCTGACACCCGACACCTGACACCATTACCTTAAACACTGAACCTGATGCCCAATTCATTGACAAGATTGCTGTGTATGTCTATGAGCAACTGTGATAATTTCAATTATGCTTTGATCCGCAACATATTTTATACTAAGTAATTATGCTATCAATTCCAATCTTAAGGGATCCAGGATGACCCAGCAACTTTTTCTTCAAAATATCATCGCTTGCATCTGGGACTTTGACAAGACATTAAGCCCCGGGTACATGCAGGCACCCATATTTGAATTGTATAATGTCGATCCCAAAAAATTCTGGAAAGAAGTTGATGAATTACCCGCCTACTACAAAAATGACGGCCTTGATCTCATTTCAACTGACACGCTGTATTTAAATCATATATTAACCTACACCCGACAGGGCACATTTAGGGGCCTTAACAATGCCCGATTGCGAAAACTCGGCGGTAAAATTGAGCTCTACGAGGGACTGCCGGACTTTTTTGACCAAATAAAACACTTCGCGGCGACGAATCCGGAATATGGACAGCATGAAATACAGGTGGAGCATTACATTGTCTCAACGGGGTTAAGACAAATGATCTTGGGCAGTCAGATTGCGCCGCATGTTGACGGCGTTTGGGGATGCGAATTTGTAGAACATGCGCCCCCTCCCGGTTATTTGGATACCGGTAAGAAAAAGATTTCACAAGATATCAAAATTATCTCTCAGATTGCATATGCTCTTGATAATACCACCAAGACCAGAGCTGTATTTGAAATCAACAAAGGCAGCAACAAAATCCCGGATATTGATGTAAATGCCATGATACCCGATGAGGATCGCCGTGTACCCTTTCAAAACATGATTTATATTGCCGACGGTCCCAGCGATATACCGGTTTTTTCGCTAATAAACCAATTTGGCGGAAGAACGTTCGCCGTTTATCAACCGGGTTCAAAAGATGAATTTGCCCAGGTTAATAACCTGCAAAAGCAAAAACGCGTCCAATCATTCGGCGAAGCCATTTATACAGAAGGGTCACAAACATCTATGTGGATTAAAAATGCCATTGTTGAAATCTCCGACCAGATCGTTAAAAACCGCGAAAGAGCGCTGGGGGATAAAATTGGCAAACCACCCAAACATTTAGAATAGAATATGAAACTTACACAAAACTCGCTACTCATATTGATTTATCTTCTCGCCATATCAGTTAGCGTTGAAGTTCAACCCATAGCTGGAGAGCAAAAATCCAGGCAGAAACTTGGTTGGCAGCAGCTGGATAGAGGGCTCGAATTGGGTACATTTCTTTCGCCCCAACCGGCTGAGGTGGGCGATTCGCTGGTGCGGGTGCTGCGAATCAATCCGAAATATTATCGCCTCCGATTGCTCAATGCCTCGGCTATTGAAAATGGCGTTCCTTTAACACCCAAACAATGGTGCCGCCAAAACGGATTGATCGCCGCGATTAACCCCAGCATGTTCCAGACAGACTACAAAACCAGCGTTTCCTTGATGCGCACCCAAACCCATACCAATAACCCCAGGCTGTCAAAAGATATGACGATTCTGGCGTTTGACAGACAGAGCCCCGATGTCCCGCGAGCCAAAATTATTGACCGCCAGTGTGAAGATTTTCAATTCTGGAAGAAAAAGTACAAAACCCTGGTTCAAAGTATTCGCATGCTATCATGCAAAGGCAAAAATGTTTGGAAGCAGCAGCAACAAAAGTGGAGCACGGCTGCAATCGCCATTGACGGGCAAGAAAATATCCTATTCATTCATGTGCGATCCTGGTACAGCACCCACGATCTAGTTAAGGTCCTCAAAAAACTCCCCCTGAATATCTCAAAAGCCATGTATACAGAGGGAGGACCCCAGGCCCAACTGTACATCAACACTGGAGAAAAAGAATTTGAGTTCGCTGGAAGCTACGAAACAAGCTCACCTCAAAACAATGAGAATGCGATTTCCTGGCCCCTGCCAAATGTAATAGGAATATCAGTGAGAACCCTTCAACCGAATAAGCAGAAGTAGGTTTGATCAATTACCCATTCGGTGATAGATAAAATTCAGTCTCGAGCGTGCTGGCCGGATATATAATTTGGTCTGACAGTAAGGAAAACATTGTCATTCCAATTTCAGATATGCTTTACATCATGTCATATCACAAGTTGACACCTCCTTGAGATCATTGTAAGTTATTTAAAAAATCGAAATTAAGAAACAGTTCTATAAAAACCATGAAATGATAGAATATGTAGAATTAATTCTGTATTTTAATTCTTAGGATGCAGGAAAATGAGGTTTCGAGTTTTATCAACGATAACTTTCCTGGGAGACTATCTCAATGAATGTCAATGATTTTCAGGCCTTGCTCAAGCCCGTGACTGACCTTATCTCAGGTAGGGCGATAGACTCCGCTCTGGCTGAGGAACTAAACCGCCGCTTCCCACCTGGAGGTGAAACGTTCGATACGATTGAGAGAGCGTGCCACGAGGCGATCGCGGATGGATGGATGTGTTCCAACGGCGAACCCGGGGGGCCGCGTTGGGGGCGTGTTATTGAGCCCTGTCCGGAAACAGGAGGACTAAGCGTCGATGTTGTGGATTTGACCGATTTAGTGGGATCGCATCATAGCCATCCTGGCGGTGAGGTCTGCATGATTATGCCGATCACTGCGGAAGCCCAATTTGATGGTATGCCTCGCGGCTGGTGCGTATTTGAACCGGCATCCGCGCACTACCCTACAGTATCAAACGGGGAAGCCCTGATCCTGTATATGTTGCCGGACGGCAAAATCGACTTTACCGAAAAGTAGCTACAGCATCGACACGTCGTCTAATTTTACCCGAACAATTCGATAAATATCAATCCTAAAAAAACTGCGCCGATTTGTGCGGTTTCGGTTTCTTGTACCTTATCGATTATTGCCTCCTTGTTTTTACCTGAATCTTGCATGAAAATTAATGAGATTATAAAAGCCTCCGACTCGTGCAAAACTCAGGTATTAAAAAGCTATTGATATTTTAAGACTCATCTCCTATTAACTACATATAAGTATATATAGTTGCCTCTCTGATTTTATCGCAGTGTGCGAATGCACGTCTGTTATTAAAAAGAAAGTTTAAAGTGCGGATATGCCAAAAGCCACCGAACAATATAACCTTCATGTCATAAATCCGGGCCTCGCAAAGGAATGGCACCCGACCCGAAACGGGGATTTAAATCCGAGGAATGTTACGCCGGGTTCCGGCAAAAAAGTGTGGTGGATATGTGCAGATGGGCATGAATGGGAAGCGACGATATACAGCAGAAACAGAGGCAGCGGCTGTCCTTCTTGCTATAAGCCGACACTGGCCGATAACAGTAATTTGTTAATATCGAATACAGAACTTGTAAAAGAATGGCACCTCACCAAAAACAGCGGCTTGAACCTGAGGAATTTGCCTTCTGGTTTTAATCAAAAAGTGTGGTGGATTTGTGAGGAAGGTCATGAGTGGAAAGATACGGTCAGAAACAGAATGAAGGGTAAAGACTGTCCTGACTGCAACAAAGACCTAAAAGGCAAAAGTTTATCCAGAATTAAAAAAATTATAAGCCGCGGGAAAAAATTCAACTCCATTGAAACCGGCCCTGCTCAATTGGATGATATTTTGCAATCATCCTATTCGCAATTGAGCGCCGCAACCGGATTCAGAAAAAACAAACGCTATCGGCATAAAGCCACCGTCATATTGGAAGATGCGAATTCAGGAGCCTGGAGTTACGCTCAAACAAAAGATTTTAGCAATGACGGAATGTTATTAGAATCAGAAGTTGCTTTCAAACCCGGAACTCAAATCAACATTAAATTTGATACCCAGCCCTTTAAATCCAGCCCAAATATTTTCAATTCGACTGTAAAATGGTGCAAGGAATTAGTTGATGAGAATTCCATTCTCACCTATGGAATCGGCGTAAAGTTTATTTGAAAATCCAAGCACCTTATGCCCTTTTTAACGGGCTTCAAAACCAGCATCCCATCAAAGGTTTAACGTATCAAAAACGACGAAGTCGGCCGGTAGAAAGGTTTGGCAACTGCTGATCATTATTATGATTTATGTGCGAAAGCCACGGTTGCAGCTCTCAATTAGTGCTAAAGTTTAGGCGGTTTTTCCCGATATCATACATACACCAATAGGAGACCTATATGAAGGATTTCATTTCTCAAAGCCTTTTTTTGCTATCGGAAATCGGCGTCATTGTCGTCATGTTAATTATAATCGTCAGGGAGCACCGCAAAAGAAAAGAGAGCGAAAATAAAGTCAAGCGCCAGCGGATAGAAAGGAGAGTCCCAAACCAGCAAACTTTGTACCTGGATTGATCGCTTACTAAATAGGCCTGAGCTTCATCGGATAGAAAAAATAAAATCAGTAAGGCAGTGTCGTAACGACACTGCCTTTTTTTAGTTCCATTTTGATGATATGTTCTCTTGTATGGGGGGGATATTTGCCTTATACCGTTTCCATAATAATGTTCCGGGTCACCGACCACACGCAGAGCGGGAGGCTTGGATTTTTCCGCCATCGGCGGGAAAATACAAAGGCACGGCAGTGCCTTAATCGGTGCGGGTTTAAAAACACCCAAATACGGAAGTGCGGCATAAGCATTTTTAGGGTCCTTATTAGCCCATAAACAGGTTCAGACCCACGCAAAAAGGACAGAAAAATGAGAAAGCAGGTCCTGTTTATCATCATACCAACTTTGGTCTTTGCATTAATGGCGTGTTCGGGCACGATGAAGGGAATCGACAGATATAGCGGCAAACGCGTTTACCTTGCATATGAGGATGAAAAATTAGGCTCAGCCGGACTCCAGATCGAAATGCCGGATGGGGAACTTTTTATAGGTAAACTCATTGAGGAGCCTATGGCGACAACTGCTAATGCCCCTTCGGGAAAAGGATATCCCGCAGTTGACGAATTTCCCGGAAATACAGAGGCTTTTTTGTTCGGAGACCGGGGAAATAATATGAAATGCAAGTTTAGGCTATCCGATACGGTGCTGGGATTTAGAAGCGGTGGCTTTGGCCTATGTGAAACCTCCGATGGCCGTGTGGTTGATATCTTTACCCGCTGAAGATGCCAAAACAACTTATTCTCGCTATGCAGCACACAAACGCACGGGACACTTATTTTCCTAAATCACACATAATGCCTTGTAAGTAACAAAGATAAAAAAACGGTAATCTAAAAATGAAAAACATCTATGAAAAGATTGCAGAAAACAAAAAAACCGGTGAGATCGAATTTTTTATCAAAGAACGCAGAGACGATTGTGTGATCAGCACCATGCCGGTAAAGGAAGGGATTCTCAATCCGTTCGGCACCGTCCATGCCGGAGCCATGCTGTGGCTTGCGGATGTCACCGCCACGGTATTGGCGCTTGGGAATGTCGAGATCGGCCCGGATGGAAAAGGCTTCCCCCTGGCTATAAATCTGAACACCAGCCTGATAGGCAATCAACGCGAGGGGAAGATCAGAGCAGAAGCGCGGTTCGTGCACAGCGGTAAACGCGTAAAAGTTGTGCGCACCCGGGTGACCGGCGATACAGGGCAACTTTTAGCCGAGGTAACAACAACCCACATTCCGGCAACATAAAAATATCTGTGCACATAGACATAGCTTCTTCTTTGTAAATTTCAGCAGGACATGAAAATAAAATGGACTCGCCCCGGGCAGTTCTGATTATTAAACCTGATAGGCGCAACCAAATGCAAGTAGACCTCTTTGAGTTTACGATAACAGATTATCAAAATGTCATTTATTTATTTTAAATAGCAATATTGAAGGTATCATGTTCTGGGAAAGGATCGGCTGGACCCCTAGAAAAGATATCGGTAAATTTGGAACCTAGGGGCTCGTTAAACGGGCTTTATGAAAGGATAAACCAGATGATTCGCAGCCTGCGACAATTTCTGTCAATATCATTGATTGCTGCATGATTCGGTCCGATAACAAAGACTTTGAGGTCGGAGGCGTGGCATACCGATGGAAATGACGCGACTGGAAAAATGGTTTGTAAATCGCAGCAAAAAAGCGGAGCGCAACACCGCCAGAGTTCGCCAACGCCTCCAGGAACTTCCGTCGAACGCAATTCAGGATGTATTGGAGCTGGGCTGCGGTGTCGGCGCTGTGGCAGCTGATCTGGCCGCAACCTATGAAATGAATGTGCACGGCACAGATTATGACACCGAGCAGATTGAAATCGCCCGCAACATGCAGCCGGAATATGAGCACCTGCATTACCGGGTTGAAGATGCCACGCACCTCTCTTTTCAGGATGCCAGTTTCGACCTGGTTATATCTCAAAACGTATTTCATCACCTCCCGGATTGGAAGGCCGCCGTGCAGGAAGTTGCCCGGGTATTAAGACCGGGAGCGTATTTTATATGGCTTGATCTTGCCTTCCCGAAATTTATCGGAAAGCTTTTTCAACCGCTGATCAAGAATTACAGTCTTTATTGCCTCGCAGATGTTAGATCAGCATTCGAAATGTGCGGATTTGAGCAGCTTTTCTATGAAAGGCTGGTTCATGGACTTTTTGTTCATCACCATGTGGTTTGGCAAAAAAGTGAGGAGAAATGACCTGAATGATGGAATCAGGATTATTTATCAAAGGTTTTATCATCGGCTTCTCCATAGCGGCACCGGTAGGGCCCATCGGTATTCTTTGTATTCAGCGAACTTTGTCTGGCGGCAATGTTCAAGGGCTGGTTACCGGATTGGGTGCGGCAACCGCCGATGCGATATACGGCTTCATTGCCGCATTTGGCTTAACTTTTATTTCCAATTTTCTGGTGGAGCAGTCCGTCTGGTTTCGTCTTATCGGCGGACTTTTTTTATGTTATCTAGGAATCAAGGCATTTTTATCAAAGCCGCAAGATCAGGCGCTTTCTTTGGGAAATCGCACCCCCTTTTCTGCCTACGGCACCACCTTTTTTTTAACCCTTACCAACCCAGTGACAATCCTGTTTTTTGCCGGCGTATTCGCCGGTCTGGGCATGGTTAGTGAATCCATCCAATATACATCTGCCGGCCTGATGGTTGTCGGCGTCTTTATCGGATCCGGTGCCTGGTGGCTGATTTTAAGCGGCGCCACGAGTATTTTGCGTAACAAAATCAATGATCACAAACTGGCATGGGTCAATAAAATTTCAGGTCTTGTCATTCTGGCTTTCGGGGTGGCCGCGATTTTAAGTACTGTTCTTTAAGGCTAGGGTTTCAGGTGTCAGTAAACAGATGACGGAGAACAGAAAACAGCCTGCGACGCGCTCCTCTCGACAAGCTCGGGGATTAAACCCATCGAAGGCAGTCGAGTAGCCGAGTCGGAACCAGCAGCAAGCAGCCAGCGACCAGAAGCCTGACACCTGAAACCATTTAATTTTAGAAAGGTATGAACCATGGAAAAAATTGAAGTAGCGCCGGTCAAACCGACAGTTTCCTTTAAAGAATTTGGGAAGATCGATATT
>Ga0255055_10002543_pt1 | contig 12785 bp, 11 predicted proteins | sample JV7_2_27_MG_FD_188633 | JGI IMG/M metagenome (GOLD analysis project Ga0255055, IMG submission 188633) | Seawater microbial communities from Jervis Inlet, British Columbia, Canada - JV7_2_27 | ecosystem: Environmental > Aquatic > Marine > Inlet | place: Canada: British Columbia | collected...
TCTCCCCAGACCCAGTCGGGCTGACTGGGCTCTTAACGGGGAGTCTCGGAAAGATAACATCCTCTAGGTAGGACCTGTTGATGGGAAGATAAGATATTTGAACTCAATTAATTATGGTAGCGTCATTGCACCCTTCGGTCCGGTTAATTTCATCGAAAGACCGAAACCCCTCCTTCGTTGTCTTGTGATGTACTGAGGGAAGCGCGCTTGGTGGCGCCTTCTAACCTAATCCTTGCTTACCCCCCCAGATTCCCTTTTTTTTCCGCTGTTTTCCTTTCTAGGTAGCGAGCCTGCCTGACCGCAGCCGCGCATTTCGTGGAACAATATTTCCTCTTTCTGGCAGTCGGCTGGTAGAAAAAGTTACTGCATCTGGTGCATTTCTTGAAGCGGCTTGGCTTTAGGTCCAGGTCGCTAACAATGTCAGCAAACCAAATGTCGAACTCACGCTTTTCACTTTCTAAGTTGAGTCTCTTCTTTGGCTTTTTGTCTGAGCGCACCAAGTCGTGAAAGAAGTCAGTAAATGAGTACACCACAAGCTCCCGGTAACCCCTCATTTTCCACAAGCTCCTAATTTCCTGTAATTCTACAACGTCCATAATCGCCCTTATCCTTGAGCGGATGTGGCTTTGGATTTCGGTGAAGAACTTCTTCCTCTTCTTTAGCGCTTCAGCGGTAGTACGCGGTCCTAGGCCGCGGGTTATTTGTTCGTGTTTCTCAGAAAATTCCAGGAATTGAGACTTGGATCCAGCTTCCTTTGGACACATGAAATGTGCATATTCGTAGAGCAAACGAAGAAACTCGCGTTCCTTCATAACACCTATTGGAGCATTCAAAAAATCGAGCATCCCCTCCAGATCCTTCCACCGCTCATTTTCGAATTCGCTGTAAAAAAGTTTCTTCACCACTCAGTCTCCCTCGGAAGAGAAAAGTCCTTGACATTATAAAAACCTTGAGATACAAATAGACGCCGTAAGAATTATATGACGTTTTAAATATTATAAGACATCAATTTTGCCGAGTCAATGGGCAAGACAAAGTCTGGGAAGGAGGTGATAGGCAGGCAATAGAGGAGGGTGGTTAGCACCAAAGATGATATTACAGAAAAGTACCATTTAACAGAATTTTCTTTCAGCTAATAAGTTAAGCGGATTTCGTCGGTTCCGCGCTCAGATTTAGTTACCAGCCTTAATACCCTCGCCACCGCAAATCGTTTTACACCATTTAACAACACTCTATATACTTCAAAATTTTGCCTTTTGTCCAGGCAGTTTTTCTTGAGCAGATCTCGGTTTGCTGCACAGCTAAGGCAAGTGTGGCGCTTTCAGCAAATTAGCAGGTGAATAGGTTCTCGAAAGCCTGCGGAATAAGAGTCTGTAGTTGGGGGTGAGCTGTGATTAATGTGATTGAGCATTTCGTTAGGAGTGCACGAACTGAAGAAGGGTATGGCTTTTTTGAGGGTGACGCAGAGGCTGTTGAACTAGCTAGAAGCATGGGTAAAGGCCAGATCAGAAAGTACTACCGTCACGGCCTTGTGCCTGGCGCTTTTGTCAGGTATCTGAAAAGAATTGAGGTCATACCCGAGGACACTAAATTCGCTGCTGATGAGCCCACCATTGATGACTTACTAGATTTACTCTGGCGCTGGTCGTATGGCGACGAAAAGTCCCGTTTAGCAGCGGATTTTCTTAGAAAGGCCATTCTGGTAGCCCGACTGCCGATGCTACGGAAAGCTTTCGGATCCGCCGATGGCATTTGGCAAAAAATTGAGACCGGCTGATCGGAGCGCCGAGAACAACGGCAAGCTGGAAATCTCTCAAGCGAAGATTTTCACCCTGTAGCATTCTAGCCTTAGACACAGCTGGAGTGAGATGGGACCCTGATAGTCCCTTAACTTTAAAGGAGGCGTAGAGATGGAAGCTTCAAAAGCGTTAAGCACCATCGTGGCAGAGCATGAAGATCAGGTAGAGGAAATCCAAGGTGAGGTTTTACCTGAAACTGGTGCCGGAGAAGGACCCAAATCAGAAGGCGAAGAAACCACTGAGGTTGGGAGCGCTGACCCAGGTAACATTGCTGAACTCTTGGCTATTGAGAGCCAGTTCAAGGACTTGGCCACTAAACCTGGCTTAGCCGAGGAGCAAATGCTGAACGAAGGGGTTAGGAGGCTCAAGGACTATGGTTCCGAAATGGATAATGCATTGAGGGAGTTAAAAGAGGACGGCACCAAGCAAGATATAAAAAGAGGTCTCGCCTTGCTTTTTCTTCAAGAGATACTGAAACCTTCTGAACGAAACTGGGATGCCTGGGCCGACGAGCACACCTTACTGAGAAGACGGGCTCGCTACAACTGCATGCAACTGGCCCGACGGAAAGACGTCTGGCCGTACGTCGGTTTAGGACAGGGTCGGTTGCTTCAGGCTATCAAAGTAACGAAGGTCAGAAAAGACTACCAAGAATTCGATGCCTTTCTGGGAACCTTTGATTTACCTAAAGCAGTTGGCCCCGCCGCTCGAAATTCTCAATTCAAGAAAGCTGTCGACGTGGCGATCACCACACAAAGGATGTCGAATGCTGGCCTTGAAGTCACTACTGATGAAGTAAGCCAAGTGCTGGCTCGGGGCATTAAGCTGACCCCCAGTTATATAAAAGGACTGATATGGTTAAGGGAGTCAGGTAGGGACCCCATTGAACTCTTGGATGAGATTCGCAGCAGTGAAAACCCTCCCGAGGACCCTTTTCTTCCCGCAAAGAGGGTCAAGCGCTGCAAGAGCTTGGCCAAGCAGTTGAGTGCCACAATAGCATCAATTCAAGAGTGCGAGGACCCACTGGATGGTTTTGAGGTCTCCTTAATAGAGTCACTTGAGGCAAAACTTGTTGAAATGAAGCAGCGCATTACCCTGCCGGCTCGATAGATTAGTTGGTTTCTGTTTGAGAGCTATGTTCCTAAATGGAAATGTGCTGGATACGATCATGGTTGCGTAGTGGGGGTGAGCAATTAGTGGGCGAGTAAGGTGCCTCCTGGCGACTAACGGTCACAAAATTGAGCTCCTTTCCAAACCAGCTCTAAGCCTCGAGTGCATCATTATGCACTGCCACACTTAAAAAGTGAAAATCATCAATACCTGACTGAGAGGCAGGGTAATCAACTTATCCAGCCTACACAAGGAAATTGAGGCGGTCGCTTTGTTCGGCCGCCTTTTTTCATGTGCGCTGTTTATTCACGCAACTTGTTGGTGTGAAGCCGGCTTTGTTCTTAGGACCGGCTTCTGATTTAGAACTACAAAGCCTTGAAAGCCCGCGGAGGTGCCAAAGTGAAAAAAAATCGGAAAAGCAAACGGATCTTTGAAGGAATGAAAACTTGTTGCAGGGAATTAGTCATGCCGGTAGACGAAGAGTTCCAAGACCAAGAAAAAATCGGTTTTGAGTCTCAAATTTACGCAAATTTCTTCTCGCTGTACATACAAGCGATCTACTGTATCGAAACCAGCACGATCGCTCTACGGGTGATATTCCCATTCGAAGCCCCCGAGAGCAAGTTTGGAGAACTCTATGACCTCTTTAACCGGCTAAACATGCTCCGCTACGTTGGCTCATTATGGCTGGACCCTGATACCGCTGAGATCTCTTTGCACAAAGGGATAAATGTTACTGGGGATCACCTCAATATGAATCAATTTAAAAGAACTTTGAACGCACTGGTGTGGAGGGCGTGCACATTTTACGACTTGATCATGCGGCAGATTTCTGAACAGCGGACGGCTAAAGACCGAGTAGAAGACTTCATAGCGCTGCGCCTTAACGGCGATGACGACCACAACGGAACCCTAACCCTGAATGACGGGAAATATCTACATTAAGAAGGAGGGGAAGCCCATGGTGATGAACGATGATGTGACCAAAAAAATCATCAGCGATATGAAAATTTGCTTCGAGAGCGTCGGTCTCTCAATCGCAGCTGAAGAAGAAGGTGACGAGCATCTGACGCTCTACTCAGAAATCAAAGGCAATGCTTACTCAATGCTGATTCAGCTTACCTTCAGCCCGATCGTAGAGATCATCCTGCTGTGTATAGGATTTTCTGTCACAGTTCCGCCGGAATCAACGGAAGTCTTATGTGAGCTGGCCAATCTAGCCAACAGTAAAATGCTTACGGACTACGTTACCATTTGTCCAGATTCAGGACAGATCATGCTTCACAACTCTATCCTGGTAACCGACAGTTCTTTGGATAAGGATCAGTTCAAATTTTCCTTAAGCCAAATACTAACTGACGCATCCTTGACTTTCAGATTGCTCTACACTCAGATTCACAGCAAGTTGAGCCCGAAGGAACACTTTAGAAAGTTCATTAGCGAAAACAAAGATCCGGAAAGCTAGACCACGGAAGGACTCTTTTTACCATTGTGGTCTCTGAAGACTACTGGCCACGTTGCAGATGCAACCCTAAACACTTGGCAACCAGGAGGTTAGAAATGAGCAAGAAAACTACTATGAAAAAGCCTAGTCAACAAGAACTCGTCTCGGAACTGGGGTCTCTAAAGCAGAAGCTGGCGGAGACACTTGGAGAGAGCGACCCTCTGTTCAAGCTGATTGACGATTCCCTTCAAGCTCAAGATTTTCACCACCTTCTCGTGGCGAAGGCAGCTTTTGAAGCTCAGCCAGAGCATGTCAAGAGCTGTGTTCTGAACGGCTGGAAACCCGAAACCTCCAGGCCCCGAGAAGAGGATTTATACCGCTTTCTAGATCTCGAAGGCTGGGAGATCGGTGAAGGCGAGGATAAACACGGCTGGGACACCGACGAGGATGGTCACGTTGTCCTGCACCGCATGACTGAGCAGTTAGAGGACTCACCGTGCTGGCCACACATAAGGGTTCAGATTCGGGAAGCGACTCAGAAGGATAGAACAGTAAGATTGCTTAAGAAGGCCGTTAGTTACGTAGAGACCAATTGGGAGAAGCTTGTGAGGTAAAAAAATTGCCTCCATGATGAGCTCAAACCCAACACAGGGTGCTTTAAGAGGCTAAGAACGAAGCAGTATATACGGCAAGTGAGTCAGAGAAGCCAGCCCCAGAAATGGAGCTGGCTTCTCTATTTGTAGATCTAAACCGTAGTCAAGGGCAGGAGCATTTGTAATGAAGCAAATCCATAGCAACAATAAACCGTTTGTGGAAATGGTAGCTTGTTTTCAAGAACTAACTCTGCCGATTCTCGAGGTGAAAGCTGAAGAGAACATTTTGGCCATCAATTCTGAAGTTAACCGCGAATCCTTTTACATGAACATCTGGGCCGGTTTGTACCTGGATTTAAGTGTGGTGAGCGTCCATGTGTTCTTCCCTCACGAAGTTCCAAAGAATAAGCTCCAGGTACTTCGAGACCTCATTGAAGCGAGCAACGAACACAAGATAATGGTGCCGTTGCAATTAAGTGAAAAGACCGAGGAGTTAGTTGTTCGTACGGCAATGCCACTTGCTGGTGAACATCTGGATAAATATGCCTTCCAGGTGGCCCTAAAGGAGCTGATGTGCACAGCATGCACGTTCTTTGAATTCATTCTCAAGAAGAAATTAAAGGATTTGCCCCTGGAAGAAAGAAGAAAGCAGCTGTTTAACTCTCGATGCAGTTTCTGTCCCATGAAATGATCGAAACTGCCAAAAGTGGAATCTGCCACTTCCAGAAGGATCGGTCCGCGTTTTCTTACCTCCAAACAAGCTGAAGCTTAGACCAAATATAAAAACGACCATAGGAGGTAAGAAGCATGTCTAATAGGAAGCAAGTCCCTTTGATGTTATCCATTCCAAAGGAATACCGCGACAAGCTAAGGACCATGGCGGCACGGCAAAACCTTGAGAACCCGGATATGGTCACTTCAGCATCTCAAATCGGCCGGGAGATCATCTGCGCCTTTCTGGACAAGCATGATTCCGAGAGCGGAATGGATCTATAAGGATTCAGCATGGGTAATGCAGTACTAGAAGGGTTGAATCAGGAACACCACTATGATTCTAAAGTGAGGATTTCATGAATGTATCTGCCGATTCGGTCGAACCTGATCTGGACCTAAGGCGAGCCCAAGAAGCTTTGGGACAAGAGGAGCTTTTGCAAACTCCGTACTGCGAGGAAAAGCTGCTAGATATTTGTTCCACAAGTGCTGCAGCTTACCTGCTGGCGACGTATCAGGCTCTTACTGATAAGGCAGCACAGGGCGAGGGTCGGCACAGAACTGGAACAGATGCTGGCAATAGCAAGATTGTGGGCACCACCGAGCACACCCTCAATATCCTGCAGATAAAAAGTTCTGAAAAGCTACGGAGCGATCTCAAACAAGTCATCGCAAGACAGAAGGAAGAATTTACCAATTATATAAGGACCAGCATATTGCGGCTCGCTCTCAGTGCAATGGAAAGAGACCTCGGGAAGGAATATCTGGCCAAGGTGGATGGTGACAAATGGAAAATCATCTTGAGATCGTACGTTTTCGACGATGAGTGTTTTGAAGATCGGATCATCTTTCTTATAGGCACCTATGCTCCGAAAATAACCAATGAAATTCTTCTTCAGCTCCGTAATAAAAGTCCAGAGCAGCTGGAATACCTGTTGGGATTAGACTTGCCAGGGGGTCAAACAGATCTCCCAATCCCTGAAGGCCCCTTGTTCCAAGGTAGGGAAATAGCAACTATAGGAACCTCTGCTCCTATCCTAAGTGCCATCCAAGGCTTAATCAGACAGGATGATTGGAAGAACGGAGAGGATGATAGGCCGCGCTTTCGCAAGCAATTCAGCCAAGGCAGATGGGTGGAGCACTACATCTTGGATGCAGATCCATTTAGCCAGTACCCGGAGAGACTGGCCCAAAAGGCTGCATGGAAGATCATCAGGCAATTTGGGTTACCTGCAGCCTACATTCACCTTATCTTGGCAGCTTATGCCATGGAGCAGCAAAGGCCCTGGCTAGAGGTCATTCGTTTAAAAGGAAGTGACCTTATCAAAACACTGGGACAGGATAGGAGGACTGATTTAACAAAATCTCAGAAACTCAAAGAAATAGCTGAGCAGGCACAGCTGGTGGGTAGCCTTGGCGTATGGGTTGTCTGGAGTCAAGGCCCTTTAGATCTGAATGTTAGAACCTGCAGAATGTGGGACGTCGCGGTTGACCTGCACGGACAGTTGAATCTTTCTGGCAAGGTGATGGAACCGAATGAAATAACCATCACTGTAAGGCCAGGCCTGTGGACAGAAAAGTTCCTGAATCGGGAAGGCCAAAAAGAAGGCACTGCATTGAGGCAGTTCGGGTATTTGGCCAAAGAAACTTTGAAAATCAACCCCTACCAGAAACCTCTAGCAGCAAAGCTGGCCGTCTGGCTCACCATCATGAGCCGAATACGAGAGACATTCAGAGTTGAGACTCTACTTAGAGAACTCGAGCCCAAAGAATCCCTCAATAAGGCGCACAAAGACAGGAATGCTCGGTATGATCTTAAGCGCAGGTGGGACGCAGCGCTTTCTGAACTGCACCATCTGCGCTGGAAAATTGACTTTGACCCGGAGACTTACCCCGCAGAAATACAGCCTGACTGGGCTCTGGAGGACAGCACACGGAACAACAAGCGCAAACTACCCCGTGGCTATTGGCGGCAACTTCTCAATGCCAAGATCTCCATCGCGCAGCCTGAGCCAATACCTCAGCTCATTGCAGCCGGTATAGAGAAACCACGGGAAAAGCCTCGAGTTCAAACAGCCCAGCTATCCGGAGATAAAGTAAAAAAGTCCAGAAAAGCCAAAGGGTGGAGTCAGAGGGATTTGGCAGCAGCGATGGGAAAATCTGCCATGTGGGTTAGCCTCATCGAACGAGAAAGGCTCAAGATGCGGCCCAAAGACCAGATACTGCTGTGTGAAGTCCTGCAGCCGAATCTAAATGATTGTCAGAAGCGGTAACGAATTGGTTTACAGCCATTTTACAACCAAAATAGAGCCAAAATCGACTCTTTATCTAATGATAACAATGTTTTACCTTGTAAACAAGAACACTAGAATCGACCAGCAAAACCACTAGAATCGACCAACGGAACCACTAGAATCGACCAACAAAGTATTTTTTTTCTTTAACAATTACAGCAGTTTAGATGCTGTAAAATTTGCTAATAAGCTTAATAAGCTTAAGGGACAGCCCCTCCAGCTAGGCCGAAGGGGCTGCTGTATTTTACAGCCAAACAAAAACCCCCGGCCCGCTCGGGCAGGCAAAGGGAGAGGGAGTGAGAGATGTTAGGAAGGCTGTTGAGCCAATTTAAAAGGCTGATCATCCAAACCCTCCAGCAGCTCTATGCCATTCAAGTCTTGGCTGATTCATACCCGATGCAGAAGGGTTACCTCACTGATGACGTAGTGCAGGACCATCTCAAAGGTAAGGTGACCATCGCAGTAGTATTGCTGCAGCCCGGGACCAACGTGGCCAAAGCTGGGGTGATTGATTTCGATAAAGAGACTGGAGAAAGCCTGAAGGACACTTTCGCAAGAACCTTGAAGGTAAAGGCGAAGGCTGCTGAGGTTGAACTGGAGAGCTACATTGAGGACAGTGGCCGAAGAGGATTTCACCTCTGGCAGTTTGCCGAACAACCTCTTCCAGGTCAAACCTGGGTAAACCTGCTTAAGAATCTCTGCAGACTGGCAGGCCACGATGCCAAGGAGATATTCCCGTCAGGAGCAACGGTGACTGAAGAAGGTCAAGGCCCCGGCTGCAAACCCATCAAGTTGCCTTGCGGGATTCATAAAGGCAGCGGAAGGAGGTCAGGCTTTCTGGCTGAAAAAGTTGAATGGGATGAACAGGGCTTTCCCGTATTGCCCGAGGATCAAGCTCGCCTGATGGAAGCGATGGAACAGAACCCTGTAGATAAGTTGGTAGCGTTGGCGCTGTTGCATGAAAAAGAGGACAGCGGTCCAGATTTCAAGGTGAAATCCGTTGATTTTAGCGGGCTAGGTCCTGACCAGCATCCGCCTTGCATTGAGTACCTAATCACCAAAGGTGCACCTAAAGATCAGAGCTACAACTCGGTGAATCTCACCCTTGCTCGATATGCTATAAGCCAAAATTTGGCAACCGAGCAGGCAATAGTTATGGCTGAGCAAATGGCCAAGGCAACCCATAACCACTCTACAAGCAAGGGCCACCATGAGAGGGTAGAAAACTTCAAAGGTGCTCACAGGTCGGCAAAAAGAAACCCGGACCAGTATCAATGGGGCTGCGGCTATGTGAGAGAGAGTAAAGAACTATTACAGGCAGGGGGGTGTCCAGGCTGGAACTGTCCTTTTTGGCCCTATGGAAGCACGAGTCAACAGCTGGAATATGTCGCTGGTCCTGCTGACACACTTGTAGAGAAAGAGTTCCTTGCCTACCTGCTGGCCCACGCTGAAGCACTTCACGAAGCACTTGGCCTAGAGATCCCCCCAGAGGGCTTTAAAGCAGAGAAACCCCTTGCTGACAATCCAAGCACGACCATACCCCTCAACCGGATCCTTTGGAAGACCCTAGTGCGGCTGGCCAAGGGAGGCCGCGAAATAAGATCGAGCCTCATCCTGGCCAATCTGGAGAAAGGTGAAACCGGAAAAAATGTAAGTGCAGAGGCACTTGAGAAAACTGCCGATGAATATCTCCAAGAGCTAGTTAAGCAGAGACCCTGTACCCATGAGACATTTAAGGAGCACACCCATCGACTGAGAGACACAGGGCTGAGAATCATCTCCACAGGCCAAGTCCAGCAAGCAATAGATGCTCTTAAGAATCGGTCAATCACACTCTCATCCACGTTGGACACCCTTGGAGGTCAGATTCCAGTATTGCTCAGGAAAACCTCCAGCGAAATCCAGCCACTGGAAGATCTTGCACCGGATCTCATACGGGACCTTTTCGGGGAGTCAAAACAGTATATTCCCACACCCTCTGAGTGGCTAAATAACGCCTTGAACGGAGGCTGGCAGCAAGGGCGACTCTACATACTTGGAGCTCCGCCCGGAGCAGGTAAGACAACTTTTGCCGGCCACAGTGCCGACTATGCAGCCGAACAAGGAGTGCCAGCGCTCTTTGTGAGCTTTGAAATGAGCCTCGATCAACTTTGGGGTTACTCGCTTGCCAGGGACGGAGGGATCAATTCAGCCCTTATTGAAAGAAGACGATGGCAAGACAATCAGTACCAGCACAAGGATTGGTTGCTAACTCAAGTGGCAAAAGCGGCAGAAGACTACAGTACCAAGATAGCCCCCAAACTCACCGCCATTGAGGCTGGACCCGAGGTGGGGTCGCCCCAGTTGAAAGGGATGATAGCGCAGGTGAGGCACAATGCAGAGGTTGCTGAAGATACGCCAATCTTGGTGATCGTCGATTACCTGCAGCTCATGTCTAGTGGGGACGCCAAACTTGATAGCGGGGCGAACGAAACACTTCGGGTGAGCAGGGTTGTGACAAGCCTTAAACAGCTCGCTAGAGATACAAAGACGGCTGTTCTGGCTATCAGCGATATCACCAAGGAATCCTACAAGGAGGCCATGAAAACTGGGAGGCTGGACATGGCTGCTCTCAGGGATTCGTTCAAAATAGCGCATGCCGCAGATGGGATACTGCTCCTTCAAACCGACAAGGTGGTGGTTAGAGGAACCAATGAGCCAAAAGACCAGTTGGAATTAATGGAAAGCCGCTACAGATCCAACCCCAAGAAACTCCGACAAATACAGAATGTGAGGCATAAATACCCCTTGGCCCCGACGGCGAAGGCAACCTATGCCCGGCTGAGCATCATCAAGAACCGTGGTGGAGTAAAGACGGAACCACTCTTCGTTTATGAGAAGGCCTACCATCGTTTTTTCCCCGTTGATCTGGACCTGGGTGGGTTGGAGGAGGATGACGATGACCTTTCCTGAAGCGGTCCAAGACCTCTTAAAGCGTTTGGAGGCTCAGAGGGATAAGCGGCGAAGTGCCCGGTGGGAAAAAGTAGCTCCTGAGGATTCCATTGTCGACAGATTCAATCGGAAAACGATAGGAAAAGTCGGTGCTGAGACGGAAGGACCTGATCAGATAGAACCTAAGACAAGGAATAGATCAGATTACATCTTGGTGACTGACGGAAAAATCCTGGAGAAGGCTCTGCAGCCTTTGCAAAATTGCAAGGCCCTAGCCATAAGACTCAAGACCTCTGGGCAGGACCCATTTATCCACAAGATCAGGCTGTTGCAGCTGTATGCCACGGGCAACCCTGTGGTCATGGTGGATTTCCTCAGGCTGTCAGAGCACCAGCGAGAGCCAATCAAGAGGCTGCTACAGACCCCATGTAAAAAGATATTCCACGACGCCAAATTTCCTCTGAAGTTCTTGCTGAGAGCTGGTTTGCACGTCAAGGGGCCACTGTTGGATACCATGCTGATGGCAAAGCTTCTCCACGCAGGACTTAAGGATAGAAGTGATGAACTTTCCGACCTGGCTGTGGAATATCTGGGTGAGGATTTGCCCACAGAAAAAGCATTTTCTTGGCAAGGGCACTTGACTGCTGAACATTTGGATTATGCCGCACGAGAGACGCAGACACTGGCCAAGTTGTGCAAGGTTTTGATAGCCAAAGTGAAGGAGTCTCAATTGGAGGCGACCGCAAGATTGGAATTTGACTGCGTTAGGGCTGTGGTCGAGATGGAACTGAATGGGATGCTCCTCGATCTGTCCAGATGGGACCTCATTAGCCGAAAGCTAGGGGCAGAGAAAGATAAGGCAGAGACTGCTCTAAGAGCGTACTTGGGCAATGATACAAACCTTGACAGCCCCGAGCAGGTACGAGGTGCTTTGAAAGGGCTTGGGATAGAGGTGGAGGACACTAAAGAGGCAACGCTTGCACCATTGGCAGAAATTCACCCCGTCGTTGAAGTTGTCATTGCCTATAGGAAGGCATCAAAAGCTTTTCAAGCCTTTGCCAAGAATCTGCCAAAGTACGTAAGCCCGGTAACAGGAAGAATCCACGCAGACTACCAGCAAATTGGAACGGTCACGGGGAGGTTCTCTTGCAGAAACCCAAATCTTCAACAAATCCCTAGAGACAAGTCGTTTAGAGGCTGTTTCAGGGCTGCGCCAGGCAACAAGCTGGTAAAGGGTGATTACTCTCAGATCGAGTTGAGAGTGGCAGCAGAAATCGCGGGTGAAACGCGGATGATAGAAGCTTTTAATCAATCCCAAGATCTCCATCGCCTGACTGCTTCCGTGGTAAGCGGAAAACCTTTGGGAGAAGTAACGGAAAGCGAAAGGAATGCTGCTAAAGCTCTTAACTTTGGGGTTCTGTACGGTATGGGTCCGGATGGGTTGAGAAAATATGCAAGGCAGAGCTACGGGGTGGATTTAACAGTCGAGGAAGCGCGAAGCTACCTCGAAAGATTCTTTCAAGCCTACCCTGCCCTCATGAAATGGCGTAAGGCCCTATTGCAGAACTCTCCCCTAGAAATGAGAACTCTAGGGGGCAGGTGCAGGCTGTGGCCAAGTAAGCCACCAGCAACAGAACTTCTAAATACCCCAGTGCAGGGAACTGCTGCTGACATCAACAAAAGGGCACTAGCTTTGTTGCCAGAGGCCTTGAATGGCACAGGGGCTAAAATTGTCTCCACGGTGCACGACGAGATCATACTTGAGGCTCCGCAGGAGAGCGCCCAACAAGCTGCCTTAACCCTGCAGAAGACAATGGAAAAAGCAGGAAGAGAGTATCTACGAGAGGTGCCTGTAGTAATTGACGTATCTGTCGCAAATAGCTGGGCAGAGAAAGAGTAGGTT
>Ga0255055_10002544_pt1 | contig 12782 bp, 13 predicted proteins | sample JV7_2_27_MG_FD_188633 | JGI IMG/M metagenome (GOLD analysis project Ga0255055, IMG submission 188633) | Seawater microbial communities from Jervis Inlet, British Columbia, Canada - JV7_2_27 | ecosystem: Environmental > Aquatic > Marine > Inlet | place: Canada: British Columbia | collected...
CGCCGATTACTTTCCCTGCTGCTTCTGGGTCCATTAAAACCCGGTACACACGTATGGCTTTCTCTATGTTCTTCACCTTTTGCTCCCCTAGATACTCATAACCTAGAGGCAGCTTCTTTGCGATTTGGTCATAAGCAGTACCAGAGACACAGATCCCTCCACCATCGGCCAATCCCTCTGTGCGAGCTGCAACGTTAACCCCATCGCCATAAATCCGTTCTTCATCCTCGATCACATCACCAATATTGACACCGATGCGGAACTGCATCCTTCTATTTTCAGGTAATTCGTCGTTGCGTGACTTGATTTCTTTTTGAACTGCTACAGCACAGTGTACGGCATCGACCACACTGGCAAATTCAGCCAGCAAATTGTCACCTGGAGAGTCCAATACTTTGCCGTTGTGTTGCTGGATAAGAGTGGAAAGCACCTCACGGTAGGCTGTCAATGTTCGGACAGTGGCTTCTTCGTCATCACCCATGAGGCGACTGTAACCTTCAACGTCTGCGCTGAGGATTGCGGTGAGTTTACGTTTAAAACCTTCTTGGGCCATAATGCACTCCCTTTTGTTAGGGTTTTAAACAGAGGAACTTAGTATGTGGATTATTCAAAGGAACACAAAATCAGAGGGGAAACCGGATTCGATTCTGTAAATGGAGAACCGCTTCAGGTCGGATGGAATAGGAGAATCAGAAATAGCTTATATGCATTTATACCCAAATCGATGGAATTTAGTCAATCATTATTGGCGATTGTTAAGGCAGGTAAATCATACATTTAGTTATTTTAAAGTCATCTCCTCCACCGATAACAGACGAGCTCCCTTCGGCAAGCTCAGGGCTTGAGCCTGTCGAAAGCAGTCGAGTCGTCGAATCGGAGCCAGCAGCAATCAGCCAGCGACCAGAAGCCTTTAGGAATCCAGGATCATTTTCATGGTGGTCGCGTCGATGTTGCCGCCGCTGATAATGACTCCCACACGGCCCCGGGGCTTTACGCTGCCGCTTAATAGCGCAGCTACGCCAAGTGCGCCCGAGGGCTCGACCACCAGTTTCATGCGGTAAAATAAAAATTTGACGGCTTCGATAATCGCCTCTTCAGAAACCGTTTGCATGTCAGCGACATATTTTAATACCAGCGGGAAAGTGACCTGTTCTCCCAGAGAGGGTGTGCGGGTTCCATCGGCGATCGTCGGCGGGTTTTTTACGGTATGCAGCGTTCCGGTTCGGAACGACCGGGTCGCGTCGTCGGCCAGTTCCGGTTCGATACCGATCACCCGGCATTCAGGAGCCATATTTTTTGCAGCGATGGCCGATCCACTTAGCAAACCGCCCCCGCCGCACGGCACCAGCAGCATATCCAGTGATTTGACCTTTTCAAGTAGCTCTAATGCCGCCGTTGCCTGTCCGGCAACGATATCGATGTGATCATAGGGCGGTATGAGTTTATAGCCGTGCCGTTTCTCGAGATCCCGAGAAATTTCTTCCCGGGTGGTTTCTGCGGGATCGTATTTAATAATGGTGGCCCCGTATGCTTCGGTGGCAGCCCGCTTGGTGGCCGGCGCATCGTGCGGCATGACAATTGTTGTCTGTATGCCCAGAAGCCGGCCGACCAGGGCAATGGCCTGGGCATGATTTCCCGAAGAATAGGTGATGACACCCCGCTTGGCGTCTTCTTCGGCAAGCTGGGCCATGGCGTTGTAAGCACCTCTGAATTTAAATGCACCCACCCGCTGATAATTCTCACATTTAAGATAGACCGCTGCGCCCACCCGCCGGTCAAGGGTACGCGAGGTCATTATCGGGGTGACATGGGCCTGGCCGCCAAGCCGCTTTTTTGCCGCCTGAATGCGGTCAAACATGTTGTCGGCAGATTTAGACATTAGGGTTTAACATCTGGTATTCAGTCAAAAAATACGATGAGAAGCGATTCACAGATCAGTGAATCTAAAGATCAAAACAATTTCGGGCTTGTTTCACCAGTCGGAAAGGGGCAATACTTTCCACGGATAGCTATCTTTAGTGACCCGGGCCCAGTAAAGGTTTCCTGAATTCCGCCAGGGATCCAGGACGATCCCTCTAAAGAAACGCTGTCCCCTGGCCGTTATCACAACGCAGTTGTGTTCGCGCAGTTCACTGCCGCGATATGCCACCCCCCAGTGGAGCTGAAAGCTTTTTAAGTCAAGCGCTTGAAGGCGTTTCATAAGATCTTCCGTCCAGTGATAGCATAATCCGCGGTCTTTAATACCGAATACCACCAACAGGTTGTGGGTTACCGCCGGACTAACGAGTTGATATTCTTCAGCCAGAACCGCCGATTCCCGCACGGCTGTTGCAGCCAAAATCTGCGCTTCTGTTTTATCGACCGCCGCGCTTAAGGCAATCAGTTCCTGTTCAAGTTGTTTGATCTTATCCCGGTAGCTTTGAGCGTCTGCCGGGTTGCCCGATGTTACCGCGTTAAATGAACCGTTGCCGGGATAATAAACCTTTGATTGGGCACAGCCGATAAGGCCGATGAGCAGGCAAAACGCTGTGATGTATCTGAATGTAGATTTCATTTTTCAAATGCGTATTTCTAAATCTGCAAGTTGCTTTAATATCAAAGATTCCCACCCGCGATTGGCCTGCGGATTTGCAGGACTTGGATGGGTAATCATACCTATTTTTACGTTACGGTCATCTATGGCAATCCGTGCGCGTTTTTCAGCGAACCTGCCGACGCCCACAACATAACGCGGTTTAAAGTATTCAATTGTGCGACGAAGGGCATGATCGCATATTTCCTGCAGCGGCTTTCGTTCCACAGCGCGGATTTGGTCCGGTGTACGGTTTCGCCCGCTCTTTTCAATAAAAAGCAGGGGGCAATAGTTCGCCACGAAAAAGCGCTTAAAAAATCGTTTCGGCGTTTGAAATGTTTTTTGTGCCCAACCCCACAGCCGTTTCCCGCTGACCTCTCTTTTGGTACAGGAAAATCCCATCACCGGTCGTTTTGGGTGCATTTCGGCAGGCGTGCCGACAGGAGCTTTAATCTGCATCCAGTCTCTGACCGCATTGAGTTCACCAAAAGGAATACCGGTTTGGGCCATCCCCCATGGCCCGGGATTCATTCCTAAAAACACAACGTCTTTGGGTGTGGACCCAAATTTTGCATGATATTGCCTCAGGGACTCCTGTGCGTATTCAAGCGGGTTATAAACATGGGTGACCGGTGGCCCGAATCGTAAGGGGCGCAGCTCCTTAACCATATCGGCAACAATCGATTCAAGGCAATCCAGATCAGGATTCATACGGCGCACCGCTCCGGCCACTTTAGGCTATACAATATTTTTATGTTTTTCGCGGCAACCCTCGTCGGTTAAACAATAAGACGATTCGCTATTCGGTCCGCAAAAAAAAGATCCTTCCATGCGCTCAAGATAACCATCCGTCACCAGGTTTTCCAAATCTTTTCTTTTCCCCAGATGGTTGCCCGGGTAATATACCCCCCTTTTCATTTTAACTAAAATCTCTTCCTTCATCTGATCCCTCTTGGATGATTCGAATTAAAGGTATTCATTGCAAGGAAAATTTCATATGAAACACCGCGTGCTGATTTTCAAATTGAACGCGTCGGCGCTATCCTGAATGTTTAGGGCCGATTTGATAAATGTACATGGGATCATTGTGCCAGCTGCTTTCCAGTCGTAAAACCTTGCTGGGAACGAATCCGGGCAGCGAAAAATTGCTTGATACAACGACAGTGCCCGGCTTAAGACCGGCAGCGAGCTTGGCGGCTAATTTTTTCATCACATCCGGATAAAGATAACAAAAAACCACATCTGCGCCCGATAGGTCTGCTTCCCAAAAATTTTCGCGTCTAATTTTAATTTTGTTAGGCCCGAAAGAAGATAATCGGGCTTTTAGGTAGGCCAGCGGGTTGATTTCATAGCCGATGGTACGAACCCCATACCGTTTTTGAGCTTCTCGAAGCACGCGTCCGTCACCGCACCCCAAATCGACCAGCGTTTGATCGGCTTTCATGGGCACCGCATTTATAATGGCGGCGATTTTTGTTCGAGAAGTCGAAACATAAAGTGCACCCTGGGTAATCGGCAGAACCAGGGCAATGCTAAGGACATATACGATTTTCAGACCAAACAGGCCCCCGGCCAAAATGATGAATATCCAGATCCAAGCGGCCATGTACCTCTCTTGCGTGCATTTACCTGAATCTTGCATGAAAATTAATGAGAATATGAAAGCCTCCGATTCGTGCAAAATCCAGGACTAATAAATTGGACAACAGCCGTATCTCAATCATATCGTCATGGCAGTGTCAAGTCATTATCAAATCAATTTTTTCGGTTTAGCGCTTCTAAATCAGCGTTTCACAGGGATCGGCTTTTCTATATTGGGTGTATTTTCAAAGATTTTTCAACATGAGTGCCATCCCCGGTGAGCCGATTTCGGCTTCAAAATCAGGATGGCGTTTTTCGTCTACAATTTTAAAACCCTGTTTTTCGTAGGCGCGTTGAGCTGGCAGATTGCCGATGTATATGTTGATCTGGGCCCGTCGGAATCCTTCTTGGCGACCTTTTTCAAGGATAGTTGCAAGCAACCGGTCGACCAGTCCTTTGCGGCGGTGCTCCGGTACCGTGGCCACGCTGTCGATGATCCAGGCATCTTCAGTATCTTCGGGTATGCAGCAAAGCACGCGCTCAGCACGTTTATTGGTCTCCGGATCCGGACCGCTGTGCCCTAATTTTATAAAAACCTCAGGCATGGCTCGGTGTAACGCCTCATAGCCGAGTCTTTTAGGATCGTAACCGCCAAGACCCGCTGCCGGCTTGCCATCTAATTCGGCTATCAGGTAGCAGGAATAATGAAACAGGTGCGGCCTGGCGGTCACGGCCAGCAGTTTAAGGAATTCAAGGTTGCTTTGCTCGGTTGCGCCAAGGATGATTTCCCAGATTCCCCTGGTGACATGCGCCCTTCCGGCGGTGAGAATCAGCCAGGCCAGAAATTCGGCATCTTCGGGCCGGGCAGGTCTGATTTGTATATCCATCATTCTTTCCTGTTCTCGCAGCGGCTGGCACACTCAACTGTAAGGTTAATATAAAATAAGCACCGCTTTGAATATCGAATATCGATTAAGGAATGTAGAATTATGAAGTTTTTTGTTTTTTAATACTTCGACATTCATTATTCCTTGTTCGGTGTTCTGCGGTTCTGCTCCGTGCAGTTTTATGCCCATTGTTGTCGAATTAATAAACAGCACTGATGAGCGCGGCCACCCCGAAAGCCAGGATGACAAAGCCGGAAATTTTGTTCACCAGTGCTAATTTGCCCTCACTGATTTTACTACGAAAAAGGCCTGTAGCACCGCTTAAAAGCAGCCACCAGGCAGCGGAGCCGGCAAATACGCCGATGACCATCAGGCCGGCCGATGCATAATGGATGGATTCATTGACGATCCCCAGACCTGCAAATATGCCGACAAAAAACAGGATCGTCATCGGGTTGGTAAGCGTTAGAAAAAAGGTGGTTCCATACGCGGAGAGATTGGTGCTGTTTGCCACCGAAACCGTCTGCTCCTGCGGCTTTTTTAAAAATGCCCGTACTCCCAAATAGCAAAGAAAAAGCCCTCCGATGAGTCGAAACCAGATGGATTGATCTACTAAAAAATTGGAAATAAAGGTTAAGCCAAAAGCGGCGATGAAGCCGTACAGGGCATCGGCGGTGGCCGCCCCCAGCCCGCTGACCAATCCCTGAAGATTGCCGCCCGACAATGTCCGCTGAATGCACAGGATTCCAATGGGCCCCACCGGTGCCGCAATTGAGAAACCGATGATAAAGCCCTTAATAAATAAGCTCGATTCCATTATTTTTTATCGACGGTAACCACTGAAAAACTCGGTTTTTCGTTAACGATCAACTGAAAGACATCCGCACGGGCGTAGTGTCCCACGACGTCAAAATCAAATTTGCTGCGGGCAATCGCAGCTAAATCTAAATCGGCAAATAAGATGCCCTCTTGATCATATAGCGGACCGGCCAGAACCTTTCCCAGAGGAGAAATGATGGCACTGCCGCCGCGACACATTATTTCAGGTTGTTCGTCCAATTCTTTTAGTTCTTTTAAATCATCCGGATACATATCTTTGGTCATATATTGATTACATCCCAGTACGAAACAGCGTCCTTCACAGGCAATGTGGCGCAGTGTGGCCTGCCAGGTGTCTCTGGCATCGGCTGTCGGAGCTAAGTATAATTCGACCCCTTTGTTGTACATGGCCATTCGGGCCAGCGGCATATAATTTTCCCAGCAGATCAATCCGCCGATGCTGCCGATTTCGGTCTGAATAACGGTTAAGGTGCTTCCGTCACCCTCGCCCCATATCAGCCGCTCGCCCGCGGTCGGTTTTAGTTTTTGATGTTTGCCCAGAAGCCGGCCGTCGGGCCCGAAGTATAAAAGCGTACAATACAGCGTGCCGGTGCTGCGCTCCACATCGCGCTCGATAACGCCCATCGCCAGATAGACGTTTGCCTTTTTGGCGGCTTCTCCCAATTTCAGGGTAGCGGGGCCCGGGACCTCCACGGTATTTTCCCAGTAGCGCTGCCAGATCCTTCGGCCGACCGGGCTGCGGCTTCCCACCACGGTGCCGAACGCCAGACCCCGCGGGTAGGCCGGAATAAATGCCTCCGGGAACAAAATAAGCTGAGCGCCCTGCTCAGCGGCCTGGCCGATTAAGTCACAGGCTTTTACGATGGTTGCATCCTGGTTAAACAGAACCGGTGCTGCCTGAACAACGGCCACTTTTGTCTTCTGGTCATTTGCGGTCATTTTACCTCATTTCATTTTACAAACCATGTGATGCTGAAATAAAGGCCCGTGCATCCGTTTTTCATAAAAAATCTGTTCAAATCCGTTGTTTTTAAAAACATGCGTAATATCGCTAATGCAATAAAGACTGTGATTTTTAGCCAGCGGCTGGAATAGCTTTTGGATTAATCTCGGGAAGGCAAGATCAAGCCATATCAAGAATCCTTGAGGTCTTAAGACCCGGGCGACTTCTTTGACGGCTGCCGGCCAGTCCGGGAGATGGTGAAATACGTTTTGAGATACAACCATATCGAAGCTGGCATCCTGAAATGAAAGGTGTGCGGCGTCTTCCACCCGGTACGTTAGATGCTCATTTTCGAGATGCCGTTTTCGGGCGATTTGAATCTGTGCGGAATCATAATCTGTGCCCCGTACATTCATTTTATAGGTTTCGGCCAGATAAGCTGCCACAGCGCCGGTACCGCAGCCTATCTCCAATACATCCTCGATCGCTTCTGTCGGAAGAGCCTGGAGGCGTTGGCTAATCCTGGCAATGTTGCCCTTAGCTTTTTGGCTGCGATTTACGAACCATTTTTCCAGCCACGTCATTTCCATTTTTTAATTCGGTGTTTAGCGGAGAAACATATCGATTACGCGGCCATCTTCGGTTTCACACAATCCATAGCCGCCGCCCCTGAATCCGACTATCGTATCAGAAAGCCTGAATTTGCATCTCATATTACTGCCCCTGTCGCCTTGCAAAAAAATCTCTGTATTTCCCGGGAATTCATAAACATTCGGGTATCCTTTACTCGTATCAACCGTCGGCTCATCAACGATCCTGCCCACAAAACGCTCCCCATCCGGCATGGTCATCTGAATTTCACCGGATCCAAATCTTTGATCCTCGTATGAAAAGTAAACCCGCTTGCCGCTGTATCGGTCGATTCCTTTCATTGTTCCCGGACAAGCCATGAGTGCAAAAACCAAAATTGGTAGGATGATTATCAGGATCTGCCTTTTCATTATTCTGTCCTTTCTGCTCTGGGCCGAACCCTCGCGGAGGACTATATTTGATGGTAAAAGTGCCATTAAATTCAGGTTTTATATTGCTTATAGAGGATATACCCGCCCCATACAATAGCGAATATCTTCAAAACGGTTCCGAATTTAATAAAAAAGACAGCGCCTTTATGACGCTGCCTTTGGGTTGTTTTATACCGATGATGCTTGGAGCAATGGGGTCTGTGATCAATCGAGGTAAAGTGTTTGTGATTTGGGTACGGCACTGTTTCTCAACGAGCGCGTATTTTTCTTTTCCATTTCTTTTGTTTTTTTGCGTTCCTTGATAATGATAATCAACATGACGACAATCACACCGATTTCCGCCAGCAATAATAAACTCTGAGAAATGAGTTCCTTCATTAAAGTCTCCAGTAAGCTATATATATCATATCGGGAACAGTCGGCCAAACTTTAGAACTAACGTCCCGGAATTTCTAAAATCGCAGGATTTGTTGCTTGACATGGCCTCTAACCCGAACCACCCTACGGCAAAGTCAGACGATGATATTAATAATTATATCAACTTGGTGGGGGCGGATGAACTGCTTGATTTACTGGTTAAGTGAACTTTACGCCGATTCCGTAAGTATGGCTGGATTCCTCATCAGCAACTTCTTTACACCACCTGACAACCGTGCTGTAAGTTTTTGGCGCGGATTTAAAGGGCTGGCTATCAAATTTGATGTTTATTTTTGTTCCCGGCTTGAAGGCCACTTCTGATTCCAATAACATGCCGTCATTGCTGAGATCTTTGGTTTGCGCATAGCTCCAGTATCCGGAATTTGCATCTTCAAGGATGACCGTGGCCCGATGTAAAAAACGTTTATTTTTTCTAAATCCGGTTGCGGCGCTCGATTGAGAAATTGAGGACTTTGCGGAATCATCATCTTGAGGGACTGGAATTTTCCGCGGGCGAAGGGTTAATTTATGCATTATTGATGCGCTTTTTCTACTGACATACTTGTTGCAATCCGGACAGCCCCGGCCGTTCATTCTGCTTTTGACCGTGGCTTGCCATTCATGACCTTCTTCACAAATCCACCACACTTTTTCATTAAAACCAATAGGCAAATTCCTCAGGTTCAAACCGCTATTTTTGGTCAGATGCCATTCCTTTAGGAGATCGGTGTTCGTGATTAACGTTTCATTAGAATCGGTTGAGGTGGGCTTGTTGCAAACCGGGCAGCCGGTGCCCCGGCTTCTGCTATATATGGGTGCTTTCCATTCATGCCCGCTGATACATATCCACCACACCTTTTTACCTGAACCGGGTGTAACATTTCTGGGGTTTAAATCTCCGTTTCGGCTCGGGTGCCATTCTTTGGCAAGGCCCGGATTGATGACACCCAGATTATATTGATTGGTGGCTTTGGGCATATCTACTTCTCATTAATTTTCATACAAGATTCAGGTAATAAACGATCTGCGATCGTAAGCTGTGACAAAATAGGGGGGGGTAACGATATATCTGACGATAGAGTTCAGATAATATGAGATGGCTTTGAAAATATCAATAGCTTTTTGATAATAATTATCAGGAACATAGAACCCGGATGTTTAATCTTGTTTATAACGCAAAGATATTGGGTCGTCATATCGATTCTGAGGCGGTGTCTACAAACTTCCAGCTGAAATGAAGGTTACGCCGCCTACCGCCAGTATAACCCCGATGAATTGTGCCGGCTGGGGCCGTTCGCGCAAAATGAGAATGGATAAAAGAACCGTTACGGCCGGATAAAGAGCACTCACAACTGCCACCAGCCCCAGCATCCCATGGGTGGTGGCCAGGGCATATGCAAAACCCGCCAGGGCATCGAAGATTCCCAGTGCAATAATTGCCGGCATATGCACTTTGCCTACTTGAACAGCGGGCCGCCTCAGCAGGAAAATGATGATCAGAAAAGCAAAGTAAGAAAAGCGCATCAAAAATGCAGCCCAATACGGATCGGCTTGACTGGCCTTATCCATGACCACGAAAAAAATACCTGCGGCGATTGCCGACCCGACTGCCAGGCCCACCCCGGTTGCCAGACGGTTGCCGTTTCCGTCATTGTTTTTTTCCCGTGAGGCTAAAACGGCGCCTATTATTGCAACGGCCATCCCCAATTTTTGCAAAAGGGCGGGGTTGTCGCCGGCGGCCAGGCTTACGATGACCGGCAGAATCACACCGGTGGCGCTGATGGGCGCCACAATCGCCATTGAACCGATAGAAAGCCCCCGGTACAGAAAAAACATCGCCGCCAGTCCTGCAACGCCGCCCGCAACGGCCCACAGCAAAACCGGATTATCGGGCGGGGCCACACCTCTGACCAGAACGATAACCAAGATAGCGCCCAGACCAAACATACTGGATACCATCAATACGCTAAAGACCGGAAGCTGACGGCTTTTGATTCCACCCAGGAAATCAGCCACCCCCCAGCCAAAACAGGCGGCCAGCGATAAACTTAATGCAAGCAAGCTTTCCTCCTAATTTAGCGGTATTGGAAACCGGAGTGTATATTGCAGGATAGGAGCAAGGTCAAGCAGAAATATCAACAACCATTGGGGAATAACATGCCGCCTACATGGAATACTGGGATACTGGAATAATGATAAAAACGCATAACTGCTGTTTGAAGCTACTTTCTTCAGTTCGAATGGAAAGTGGGTAACTATCTTACAAGAGTAAGAGAGTAGAGTAGCTCTCCCAGTGCCTTACCTCGGTTACTCGAGGCGGTCTCTGGAAGAGGTGTTGGAGAAATCTAAACTATTGAGTCAGATCAGATTCGTGTGTTTTTCATTACATATCACCACATCATTATGGTTGTAATTTTTTCGCAACGAACCAATAAGCAGAAACTGCACAAAGTTTCGCATTTTCAGTTTAGGGAAAACCTATATCAAAAAACTGAGTTGTACGAAGTCTAATAATTTTTTGTTGAATATTCAGATGGATATGCTATTGCAAGAGAGGTGAGGTTATTATGCGGTCTGAATAATCGCTGCACAAATCTTGCTTATATTCATTCTTTTCTATTTTCTTTTTTCATCGGAACGATTTTTTTGGCAATTTAAATTAATTCTTAATTATGGCTCATCATACAATCAAATCCGGTTATTCCCAATTAATTGATCGTTTAAACCGCTTTCCTCAGGGCGCCCCTCCATCTAAATTGCTCAACCAAATATTGAAAATGCTTTTTAGTGAGAAAGAGGCTGAATTGGTTTCACTCTTGCCCATCAAACCCTTTACCGTAGAGAAAGCCAGCCGTATCTGGAAAATGGATATGCTGAGCGCTCAAAATGCGCTGAATGAGCTTGCCGGACGGGCCATCCTTGTTGATATTGAGCAGAATGGGAAGTCTGTTTACACTTTGCCGCCCCCCATGGCGGGCTTTTTTGAGTTTTCGTTAATGCGAGTGCGCGATGATATTGATCAGAAGTTATTAAGTGAGCTTTTTTACCAGTATCTGAATGTGGAAGAAGATTTTATTCGGGAGCTTTTTACCAGAGGCGAAACCCAACTTGGGCGTGTCTTTGTCCATGAACCGGTTTTGTCTAATGAAAATGCTCTACATGTTTTAGATTACGAAAGAGCGGCAGAGGTCATTAAAACTGCTTCTCATATAGCGATTGGCACATGTTACTGCCGTCATAAAATGTACCATATGGACAAAGCATGTGATGCGCCCATGGAAATATGCATGACGTTTAACACTTCGGCAGCATCGTTAATTAAACATGGTCACGCCCGCAGGGTTGATGAAGTGGAAGGCATGGAGCTTTTGCACCAAGCTTATGAGAACAATCTTGTTCAGTTCGGCGAAAATGTAAGGGAGAAAGTGAGTTTTATTTGCAATTGTTGCGGATGTTGCTGTGAAGCCATGATTGCTGCCAGACGCTTTGGAATTCTGAATCCTGTTCATACAACCAATTTTATTCCTGAAATCGAAGGTGAAAGTTGTAATGGTTGCGGCAAATGCGTGACTGTTTGTCCTGTGGAGGCCATGTCCTTAATCTCTGCTAATGATCCCCATCAATCGAAAATGAAACTGGCTAGACTGGAGGAAGACCTGTGTTTAGGATGTGGTCTTTGTGTCCGGTCTTGTCCGGAAGATAGTATTCATTTAGAAGCCCGGCCGCAGAGAGTGATAACTCCTCTGAATGGGACGCACCGGGCAGTGATTATGGCAATCGAACGTGGGAAACTTCAGCACTTGATTTTTGATAACCGTGTTTTATTGAGTCATCGTGCCCTGGCTGCTGTTCTCGGTGTTATTCTAAAACTTCCACCTTTAAAACAAGCCTTAGCTAGTCAACAGGTTAAATCCCGTTATCTTGAAGCGCTGATTAATCATATGGAAGATTAGGTGCTTAGACCTTAAATAAATTGCAAAATTCAACATAAATTTTTGCGCAATTATTGGACTTTGACGTCGCCTAACAAGCGCGTGCTCCCGACCTCGCTAGCACCGGACGAATTTTTGAAATGCGAAGTACCGAGAAAAAAATGACGTATCTTTGAATTGCTTACGGAATTTCGATCGGCGGGAGAACCGCGGCGTTCGCTGCAGTAAAAATTACCTATCTCAAAGCATAAAATTTACAGATTTAGAGTTTTTCGACAGTCTCTGAGAATATCACTAAAACGGGAAGCTTGTGATATCATCCCCATTTTTGACGATATCACAACTTTTTTATGGCATTAAAAACCTTTGATTAGTATACAGTATCGGCACTTTTAATAATCCTGATTTTTTACAGATATTATAAGAGATATCACAGGTTCGACCACATTTTGCGTATGTTGGAGTAAAGCGTAATTTTGATCGAATTAATTTGTTACAGATATCGAGCATATTTGCAGTTTTTTACAGCTTTTATATAACAAAGGAAGCCACCAGATGTTGTGGTTGGTCTGATGTACCAACAAACTG
>Ga0255055_10002545_pt1 | contig 12782 bp, 14 predicted proteins | sample JV7_2_27_MG_FD_188633 | JGI IMG/M metagenome (GOLD analysis project Ga0255055, IMG submission 188633) | Seawater microbial communities from Jervis Inlet, British Columbia, Canada - JV7_2_27 | ecosystem: Environmental > Aquatic > Marine > Inlet | place: Canada: British Columbia | collected...
AAAACTGTTTTTCCTTCATCACGGATGTTTCCAGCATGCCATACGGACAGTAGCCCCAGACGATTTCCATTTTTTCTGTGGTGATTACGTCTGTTTGAATCAGCTTGCCGGCAAAGGCAGGAACCGATGGAATTAGAAAAATAGCTACGATAAATATAAGAATGATGTTTTTTATTTTCATTTCTTGTCCCCCTCCGAATTGTTTGCTTGTGTTAGATGTTTTTTATCCCCATTACCAAGACGATAGGTTATCACCTCCTTTCTGTATTTTTAGTTTTGGTACATGAAATTCCTTCACTGACTCCCAATTCATAGAGCCGTTTGATGGATGTAAAACAACACGTTTATGTTTCCCCACTGATTTTTTTAACGATAAATTGTATGCATTCGTTGCACTTGGACTGCCACTTTCCTTCTTCGATAAACGCTTGCATGTCTTCATCATATTCTGCATAGCGAAAAGGGTCGAAACCCAGGATCTCCTGACAATTGAAAACCTTAAAGCGTTTTTTAAAGGCAGCTGAAATTTGCTGAACTCTGTTTATGTATTCCTGCTTGAGTTTTTTATCGACCTGAATCTGTCGCAATGCCGGATCGTTTTTAAATGGATCAAACGCTGCCGGGGCGGTACAATTATCGCCACTGCATTCTTCCAGAAAAATATTAAAGAGCTGATTCACGCGTTGAGCGGAATCTTGCGGCTCAATAGGCATTTGTTGGATATCGATCCGTGAGATGATATCCAGGTATATCGTTATAGCCCCGGCGACCAAAACTTTGCAGAGAAACGTGTCGGCATCCGGATTTTCCGAATAAAAAGAAGCAAAATTCCACTTTTCAGATGATAACCTTAAAGCTTCCTGCAACCCTTGCAGAACCGCTTTATCTCAGTTGGTTCCCTTGTTGAAAAGCTCAGCGGCTTTTGTGCATGCCTCCTGAGGGCTCAACGTTTTGGTTTTATTGATTTTATCTTTAGGAGTAGGGAATGCGATCGCCTCCTTTCAGATTGATTGTCATACAAAGTTTTTAGAACCCATCTCAAAAATGCATCTCACGCTCAGCAGCTGCGTTACCGACCTCCTCAAAATGCTCACATACTATCGTGTATGCTGCGCTTTTTCGTCGGCCGGTGCCTTGCTGTTGAACGCGACCTACTATTTTTGAGATAGGTTCTAATTATAATAATGTATACATTATTGATATATTGAGCTCGAGTGTTTTTGTCAAGTTTAAATAAATGCACCATCAATATTGATTAACACAATTTTGCGGGTGCCATGAAAACAGCGTATTTTTATTTCATGAACTCATCCAAAATTTCTTCACACTGGTCAACGGTGATGAATTTACCTTCGGACTTAATATCGCCGTTGATCTTCAAGGCCGGAAAAGCCGATACCCCGTGGGCCTCATGAACTTTGGGATCATCGATGCTTTGCACCTCAATTTCCAGGCCCAGTTTGGTAAGCACCTTTTTCAAATTTTTCTCAGATATCTGTGAGCGCGGACATCCGGCCGTATAAAACTGAATCTGTTCAATCATGGTTTGCGTGTCTCCTTATCGGCTTATTTTTTAATTGCCTTTTGACGCTTGCGATAGGCCCCGATCCAGTTGGTGGCAAACTCATCGCGACCCATGGACAAATCGGCCGCTAAAATCGAGGTGACCACCTCAGCTAAGAGCGGATTGGTAATCGGGCAGGTCAGCCCGCAGCGAATCGCCATCGCTAAAAACGCGCCGTTGATCAACTCGCGATCCGGTATGCCAAAAGAAACGTTGCTGCAGCCCATGGTGATGTTGACCCCAAACGCATTGAAAATGGCCTCTACCGCATCCAGTGCCATTTTGCCGGCCTGATCGTCAGCGCCCATCGACATCGCCAGCGGGTCAATGACAATGTCTTCAAGGCCAATGCCGAACTTGGCGGCGCGATCAATGATTTTGCCGGCAATCTCGATGCGTTTTTCCACTGTTTTGGGAATGCCCTCATCGTCCATGGTCAAGCCAATGACCGCCGCATCGTATTGTTTGATCAACGGCAAAATTGTCTCCAGTTTTTCTTCTTCGCCGTTGACCGAATTAACCAAAGCCTTACCCGAATAGACCCCTAGCGCTGCTTCGAGCGCCTTGACATTGGCGGTGTCAATACAAAGGGGCACATCGCTCAGCTCGGTTAACACCTCAACCATGTGCACCAGCAGGGCGGACTCATCGGCCTGAGGAACACCGGCATTGACATCTAATATGGCCGCACCGGCCTCGATCTGCGCTAATGCATCGGCTTTGACCGTATCAAAATTGCCCGCCTTGAGCTCTTGCTGCAGCTTTTTGCGGCCGGTGGGGTTGATGCGCTCACCGATAATCGCGGTGGGCAACTGGCGGCTAATGAAAACGTTTTGGGCTGCTGAACCCACTGTGGTGGTTATTGCCTCTGCCATTATCAAATCCTTTTGTGTTTAGCTGTCGGGTTAGTGTTAAGCTTAAGCCGCTAACAGTTCTTTGGCCAGAGTTACCGCCGCCGCTGCATCCTCAGCGGTGCCGTCGGCACCGATTTCGTCGGCAAACTCCTGGGTCACCGGCGCACCGCCGACCATGATCTTGACCCGATCCCGCAGACCGGCTTCCTCGATGGCCTTAATCACCACCGGCATCTCATCAAGGGTGGGGGTGATCAACGCCGACAGACCCAACAGCAGCGCGCCTTCTTTTTCTTTGAGCGCCTCGACAAAAGCCTCGGATTTAACCGATACGCCTAAATCGTTGACCGTAAAACCGCTGCCTTTAAGCAGCATGGTCACTAAATTTTTGCCGATATCGTGAATATCGCCATCGACGGTGCCAATGACAATGTAGCCCTCTGACTGCGCACCGCCGCTGGCTTCCAACAGCGGCTCTAAAATCTCCAAAACACCTTTCATGGCCTTGGCCGAACGCAATACTTCCGGAATAAAATACTCACCTTCCTGCATCAAATTACCCACCTCCAGCATGCCCGGGATCATATACTCCGATAACAGCGACTGCGGGCTGGCACCCTTTTCTAATTCTGCGTTGACAATCTCGATAACTTTGTTGCGATTGCCGTCTATGACCGCCTGGGTCAGTTCGGGAAAATCAGACATAACCAAATCCTCCTTAAGTTGTTACCGCTTTATGCAAGCGGATATTTACCATGCTCATGGGTGGCATCCACCCAGGCCTTAAAGTTTTCCTGCGGGGTGGCCGGCAGCACCTGACAGCTGGGTGCCATTATCACCCCCAGCCCATCGCCGATCTTAGAGATCTGATCTTTGACCTGCGCATCGATGGCCTCCGGCGGCCCTTTGACAATGTCGGCCCCGTCGGTAATGATACAGGCCGACACCCCCAGCTTGTCGATGACCTCGGTTTTGATCCAGTCCGGCGGGTTGTACTCATCAAAATGAAAACCTTCCACACCGGCTTCTTTGACCAGCAACTCCAAATATTCATAAGCTTTGGGGGAGGTCATATCCCCGTGAATGTGCAGCCAGGTGGCCTGGCCATGGTTTTTCTTCACCGCTTCGACCAGCTTGCGGATGCACGGCAGGTTAAACTGGATACACATCTTGGGGCTGAGCATCAAGGTGCCCATGGTCTCGGCGGTAAAACAGACCGAGTTGCAGCCCGCCTCATACTGGGCGCCAATCCAGTCGATGGCCCACTCGGTGGCCAAATCACACATCTCGCTAACCCAATCCGGATCATCATAGGTGTCTTCTAAAAAGGCCTCGTTGGGCCGAAATAAAAACATCGCCGCGGTGGTGCCCACATAGTACATCGGCACCAGCGGCATCTGATCGCCAACTGCCGCCGATACGTTTTTGATCACCTCCAAACAGCCGGCCATGCGCGGATCGGTCTTGGTTACATCGTATTGGGCCATGAGCTTTTGCACCCGCGCCCAGTCGTCTTTGCTTTTAACCGGTTGATCATCGGTGGTGCCGGCGGCTAAACCAAATTTTTCCGGGATCATAATATTGCCCCCCAGCGGCGGTACCCCGAAACCATAATCCACATAGGAGGGGATGGCGACGTCATAATCGACTTCTTTAATACTGGCGAGCACCGCCTCGGTGACTTTGTCGGCATCATACCAATCATGGCCGGTGACATCGGGCAGTAAATACCCGTGACTGTAAAGCATCTGCGACATCACCCGCGGCCAGACCGGCATAAAATCCGGCGCCCGGCGCTGCCTGACTGCTTCAAATCGTTCCTTTTTGTCCATTCTAGGGACCTCCTTTTAAAATTTAGTGAGGCAAATCTCCTATATTTCTTGTGGCTCAAAGGGATACTTGCCATATTTGTGGGCCATGTCAATCCAGGCCTTAAAATGCTCATTCGGCGTCGAGGGAAGCACCTGGCCGGTAGGTACAAATATTACCCCCCCGCCCGGCGCTGCAATATCGAGAGATTTTTTGGCTTCTTCTTGAATTTTTTCTATGGGGCCTTTGTCAAGAAATCCGCCTCTAAACGGCAGACCGCCGGCAACACCCATTTTGCCTTTGACAATCTCTTTGATCCAGGTGGCATCGTGGGCCTTGTCCAGATGCAAGCCGACGATATTGGCATCTTTTGTTAATTTCTCGAGCCATTCCTGTGACTTGGGCCGGGTCATATTTCCGTGTACATGGTAAAAGGTTTTTTGCCCGAACTCTTTTTCTACCATTTCGCTCATTTCAATGACATACGGTGAAATAAAGCGCTCCGCCATTGCCGGAGAAATAAGTTCGGTCCCCCAGAAATCCGCCAGATACAGCCAACTATTGGCGCCGGCTTCATACTGGGCTCGAATCCAGTCCATGGCAAAATCAGAAGCGGCCCGGCACATATCATCGACCCATTCAGGATCTTCACCGCAGGCTTCCGACAGCCCACCAACCTCCAACAATATTAAACTCACCACACAAATTCCGGTATAGTAGGACGGGGTCACCGGCGTATGCTCGCCTACCGCTGAAGATACATACTTAATGGATTCTAAAGCACCTTTCATGCGGGGGTCCTTCAGCGGATCAAGGGGGAATTGTTTTTTCACCTGTCCCCAGTCTGCTTTGCTCTCGACCGGATATTTTGCGCATTGGACACTCATGCCCCATTTTTCCGGAACCTCCAGCACTCCACCCAGGGCCGGAACCCCAAACCCCATGTCGTAATAGCAGCCAAAGGCCACGTCATAATCCATATATTCCAGGTTCCAAAGCGCAGCCAGTGCTGACTTTTCGGCATCATACCAATCCGGTCCCGTCATATCCGTAAGTTTCCAGCCCATGGAATAGGCCATCTGGGCTTGGTTGCGCGGAAAAACCGGAACACAATCCGGCTCCTCTAAATTAAACACACGTTCGACCCGCTCTTTTTTGGTTAACTTTTTCATAATCTTTTCCTTTCCTCTCTTCATGACAAATGGTTAATCTAACATTAGAGTATGTAAATTTTAGCAACCATCCAAACAGATGCCACAATCAGTAACGTGATAAATCCGGCCTTGATGTATTTATCCGGTATGTCAATGTGCAAGTTGGCACCGATGAACGCCCCGCAAACCGCTGCCGCACCCAGTATTAGCGTTAATGTCCATGGCGTGGTGCCTCTGACCGCATGGCCCAGAAATGAGGTCGCCGAGGACGTCAGCACGAGCATGGTATTGGTTCCGATGGCAATCCTTATCGGCATCGCGCCCAATATGATACAAATCGGGATGATCAAACCACATCCGGAAATGCCAACCATTCCAGCGATAAAGGCAACGATGCCCACCGGTAAAACGATTAGCAAAAAATTCATGTCATATTCCTCGCCATTTGCCATCGTCCGATGCCAAACCCCGAATTTGCCCGGTCTGCCGGGCACGCCCTTGCCTTTCCACATAAAATAAGCGGAAATTAAGAGTAACACCGCAAAGGTTCCTTTCAGGTACAGGGCCTCTACTTTAAATGAGAAGTAGCCGCCCATAAACGCAAAGGTACCGACGATAACTGCCAGAGCAAACGCCAAGGGCCAATCCACCAGTTTGTGTTTGGATCCATAGACCACCAGCATTGTGGCGCCCTGGACAAAAATGCAGAATAAACTGATGGTGGCAATATCAAAGTAGGGCAGCATGGTTAAAACGGTGATTAATACCGGGAGTTTAAATTCGCCGCCGCCTCTGCCAAAAATAGAAAATAGAGCGGATATGCCGGTCATGGCAATGATCGTGATGATAAATTTCGCGATGGTAAATCCTTCCAAACCAAACATTTTCTCACCTCCGAACCGGGGTTAATAACGCATTAGCGAATCTACTGGATACCGGTGGCCTTGAAGCATAAAAATCGGTCACCTCGAATTTAATTTTATAAGCGCCTGTCCATAATTAAGCGCTGGATGAAATTAGTCGTTCAGCATTGACCTCATTCCGATCGATTAATTTGATCATGCGCTCATAGCTATTTTCAAGATGCTTGCGTAGTGCTGTTTCAGAATTTTCGGTATCTCCGGCTTTTATGGCACTCCAAATCGCGCGGTGTTCTGCAACGGACTCTTTGCGTGCTTTTGCTTTGCGCATATATAAGATTTGAGCGCAGCGAATGTTATTTCTAAGGACCTCAAAAACGGATATTAGACGCTTATTTTGGCATTTGTTGATGTAGTAGGCGTGAAAATCAACCGAGTACTTAAAATAAGCGGAACTGTCATTATCAGCAACCGCATTTGCCATTTTTTGCAGCAGCACCTCCAAATCCCGAATTTCGGCCTTTGTCGCTTTGTTGACAAATTTTCGCAGGCAATACAGTTCTAAAAGCAGACGCATCTCGAATAGATCGGCTAAATCAGCTTGGGTGATCAGCGTAACGCGAACACCTCTGTTAGAAGTGATTTCAACCAGACCCTGGGCGGCCAGAATGCGAAATGCTTCCCGGGTCGGTGTGCGGCTGACATTGAGTTGTTTCGCGACGTCATTTTCCTTTAGCCGTTCACCGGCAAGGATTTTGCCTTCAAATATGGATCTATGAATATGATCCGCAATTTGGTCGGCAATACTTTTAATTTTAGGTATCATGGCAGTCAGAATAAGGAAGTTTTTTTATATAATGTATACATTATTTATGTATTTATTAAATAGACTATTTTTTGTCAAGAATTTTTTTTCAAATAATTTGCGATTAACTGTGGATCAAAAATTTTGTTTGACAAATCGATGCCATGCTACTATATTACCATATTGGAATATATGGAGGCGCAAATGAAACATTTCATTCAGGTGATGAAAGCACTTTCCGATCCCAATCGGATCAAAATAATTAAAATGTTGCAGCATAAAATAATGTGCGTTTGCGAACTGCAAGCGGCGTTAAGCGTTGCCCAGCCAACGGTATCCAAGCATTTGAAAATATTGGAGGAGGCGGGTTTGGTTGATTATCAGAAGGACGGTCTGTGGGTGAATTATTTTCTGGCAGATGGAAAACGCAGCCCGTATGCCGCCAGTTTACTCGGCAACATCAAGCACTGGCTGGAAGATGATCCCGAGGTATCGGAGTTGCATAAAAAAATTCCTTTTCTCAATCGCGCTGAATTGTTGTGATCCTAATTATTTTAAGCGTATTGTATAGATAAATATGCATATATAAATCTGGCAGGTATCAAAAGCATTCAGCTGAAGATCTGCAAGCAACGGGTTATCGTTGAAAACAAATAAGGTCCGGGAGGAGTTTTAAATGAGTGAAGCCATTGTAATATCCGGCAGTGATCCTGCCGCCGACAAGTCGCTAGATCAGGAAACCGAACAGGCGCAAAGCCTGGTAGAATGGAAAGGGATCTGGAAACCGCTGAGTATCATTATCGGAGTTTTTCTGGTTTTTTTCTGGTTGCCCTTAGACAGCAGCCGGTTTAGCGGGGCGGTGATCGAATCCCTGGCCTTGGTAAAGTGGTACGCCCAGGAACACGTACTATTATGTTTGGTGCCGGCCTTTTTTATCGCCGGCGCCATCTCTGTTTTCGTGTCCCAGGCGGCTGTGATGAAATACCTGGGGGCCGGAGCCAGAAAAGTCATGTCCTATGGCGTTGCATCGGTTTCGGGCACCATTCTGGCGGTTTGTTCCTGCACAATATTGCCGTTGTTTGCCGGCATCTGGAAGCGCGGCGCCGGCCTGGGCCCGGCGATTGCGTTTCTTTATTCCGGACCGGCCATCAACGTGCTGGCGATTGTGCTCACGGCCCGGATTCTTGGCCCGGAGATCGGCCTGGCCAGGGCCGTGGGGGCGATTGTGTTCAGTGTCGTCATCGGCCTGATCATGCATCTGCTGTTTCGTAAAGAAGAGCAGGCCAAGGCTGAAGCAGCCCTGCACATGCCCGAGTCTGAAGTGGAGCGGCCGCTGTGGCAAAATGTGGTCTATTTTGCCGTTATGGTGGGCATCCTGGTGTCTGCTACCTGGGGCAAGCCAACCGAACCGGCCGGACTGTGGAACGCAATTTACAGCGTCAAGTGGTTGGTGACCGGTTTTTTTGCGATTGTCTTCGGCGTACTGCTGGTAAAATGGTTCCGGGTGAAGGCTTATAAAGTCGTACTGGCTGCCGCTGCCGTTCTGGCCCTGGCGATTGTTTTTCCGCAAGAGCCACTGATTGCCTTTTCGGCCGGCATCATCGCCCTGGTGGTCCTGACCACCACTACCCGGGGAGAAACCGAGTCCTGGTTTCTGTCCACCTGGGATTTTACCAAGCAAATTATGCCCCTGCTGTTTGCCGGTGTGCTGGTGGCCGGCCTGTTGCTGGGGAGGCCCGGTTCGGAGGGTTTGATTCCTTCACAATGGATCAGCGGACTGGTGGGCGGCAACTCCCTGTGGGCCAACCTGTTCGCCTCGGTGGTGGGCGCCTTCATGTACTTCGCCACCCTGACCGAGGTGCCAATTTTACAGGGACTATTGGGCGCCGGGATGGGCAAGGGACCGGCACTGGCGCTGTTGCTGGCCGGACCCGCACTCAGTCTGCCCAACATGCTGGTGATCAGGAGCGTTTTGGGTACTAAAAAGACGGTTGTGTTTATCAGCCTGGTGGTGGTGATGGCCACCGTCAGCGGAATGACATTTGGCCACTTTTTCGTTTAACGCGCTATAAAGCCGCCAAGCGCAGAGAGAACAAAAAAAATGACATCAGATGAAGTTACTCAAATAAAAGTTGGCAAAAACCGGATGGGGATTATCGGGCTGAAACAGATTCTAACAGATGTCGCCCAGGCGTATACCGAAAGGCCGGACGATGAAATCGAAGCCCAACTTCTAAACCGTCTCTCTAAGCTGAATTACATCCCGCATCAAACCAGAACAGAATACGGTCGGGCTTTTTTAAGAGAATTTAAGAAAAGCACCGGTCAGGCGGTTGAGGAAACCGACTCTAACTATTTGGAAGTGAAGGTTCTGGGTCCGGGATGTTCGCGCTGCAATCAGCTCGAACAGGATATCATGGCGGTTATGAATGAGATGGGCCTGGCAGGCGACATCGAGCATGTTACCGATATTAACGCCATCAGCGAATACGGTGTGATGGGAACCCCGGCCCTTATCCTCAATGGCAAGGTCATGGCTGTGGGTTCGGTGCCGCCCAAAGCCAGGCTGAAAAACTGGTTGCAGGAAATATCTGAAAAATAAATCTTATGATTAGAAGTGGTTTCAAAACCTCAGATCAGGTTCAAGGGTAAGGCGCAGGCCGATCGAGAAAGCGCAGCATACATGGGTATGTGAGCATTTATCGGAGGCCTGCAACGCCGCCATTGGGCCTTAGATGGGGTTTTGAAACCACTTCTATTAAATGAAGGAGAGAAGACATGGATATTAAAATACTCGGCCCGGGCTGTCAGCGCTGTCAACAGACGGCAGCCAACGTAAAAGATGCAGTTGCTGAAGTTGGGATTTCAGCACAGATTGAGAAAGTAACCGATACCATGAAGATTGCCGGCTATGGGGTTATGGGAACCCCTGCGGTTGTTATTGACGGTGAGGTTAAATGTGTCGGCAAAATACCGGCAAAAGATGAAGTAAAAAACTGGTTAAGCGAATAGTATAGCAGTGCAAAAAATTGTCCTGTAAAAAACATGAAGATCTTTTGGGTATATGTCTGCATCGGGGTTTACTTAACACGAGTGGGGTGACATTCATTTCTGGAGAGCCATAGAATTTCTGTGTGTTATGGCTTTACATGTTTTTCTTCATTGGTTTGGCGCTGGATTGCGGCATTTGTCAGGCGATGTCCGCCTGTGGGTTCTTCTGCACGATTCACTCCTGTAGGGTTTACAGCGCTAATAATTCTTGCACTCACGCTTCTTTTGAGCCCTAAAGAAATGACCAGAGCGACAGTCACGGGTCGGGATAAGTCAGTTGACTTCGGTTTGAAGAAGGATCGTATTCGAGGTTTGATGAACCTCCTGGAAGTAGAAGCGGCTGAAAGAAATACTAAAAATAGACTGGGAAGTCCCGTGTAGCCAGCAGACTCGTTCGAGCCTTTCGGAAACGGGTTAAATAACACGCATTTAAATGTCAGACAGTGCTACTGATGAATGACAAATAAAAAATTTTATTTTTGTGCACCGAAAATGCGTGCCGACTGAAAAGACATTTTTATCATAGAAAGGAATGATCTATTGATGAGCAGCGATGAAGTTTTTAACAATAACCGTAAAATGACCAGTGTTTTCGAACGATTTCTTTCACTATGGGTGGTGTTGTGCATTATCGCGGGTATCCTTCTCGGAAAAACCGCTCCGGGTGTAGCGCAATATCTTGACGGTATGGCTATCTATGTCAAGGGGGCGCCGGTGGTATCCATTCCGATTGCCGTCTGCCTGTTTTTCATGATGTACCCCATCATGGTCAAGATCGATTTCGGCGAGGTCATCAAAGCCGGCAAAAGCGGCAAGCCGGTGTTTTTAACCCTGTTTGTCAACTGGGCGGTCAAACCGTTTACCATGTACGGGATTGCCATATTTTTCCTGGGCACACTGTTTTATAATTTCATCGGTCCTGATGCCGTGGATCTGGTCAAGATGCCTTTCGGCCTCGACCTGCCGGTGGACACCACCCATGGTGCTGGAACGGTGGTGCTGGTGGATGGTGTCAAGATGCTGCAGGTGCCCTTGTGGCGCAGCTACCTGGCCGGCTGTATCCTCTTGGGCATCGCGCCTTGTACAGCCATGGTGCTGGTGTGGAATTACCTGTCTCGCGGCAATGATGGATTGACGCTGGTGATGGTGGCCATCAACTCGCTGACCATGCTGTTGCTCTATGGCGTTCTGGGCGGATTTCTGCTGGGAGTGGGACGCTTGCCGGTGCCCTGGCAGGCCTTGCTGCTCTCCATCGGCATTTATGTCGCCCTGCCGCTGGTGGCCGGTTATCTTTCCCGCAAGTGGATCATTTACGCAAAGGGCGAAACATGGTTTAAGGAAAAGTTTTTACACGTTCTCACGCCGATTACGATTATCGCTCTGCTCATAACCCTGGTGTTGTTGTTTTCATTTAAAGGTGAGGTGATTATCGGCAACCCGCTGATCATCCTGTGGATTGCCATTCCGCTCTTCATTCAGACCATGCTGATCTTTTGGTTAGGGTACGGCCTGGCGCGCCTGTTGAAGCTGCGCTACATCGATGCCGCACCGGCGGCCATGATCGGTGCTTCCAACCACTTTGAGGTGGCCATTGCCACCTCAACGATGCTTTTCGGCTTATCTTCAGGGGCGGCTCTGGCCACCGTGGTGGGGGTCTTGATCGAGGTGCCCGTGATGCTGATGCTGGTGAAGATCTGCCTGAAAACCACTCACTGGTTTAAACAGGAAAAAACCGGCACCGCTGCAGAGCAGGTGGCTGCGGGGTAATGTTCCGCAAGCAATATCGCCGAAACATTCATTTTTCTGACCTATATGCTTGGTTTATTGCCGAATGTGGCGGAATGATAAGTATTTTTTACGGGGCCATTGTGGTCGGGTGATGAAAGGGAGTCAAAGGACCAATCGGTCGGATTGGAAGCCCATTAACAATCGAAAGTACTATCTTTTCACGTAAAAGGGGATAGAACTGTTTATCGAAAAAAAGCTGGTGGATGGGTTACCTGCATCAGGCGGTATGATCAACGTGTTAATGGGCGATTATGGGTCCTGGACTTTTCGCTAAAATAAGCAAGACCTGCGCTGATTACATCTTACAAGGTGTTTCATCCCATCGAAATACTGAGGAAGATTATGCCGGCGATCAAAAAAGACGGTTGAGCCCTGATATTTAAATCAGGCCTACGCATTTTTCAAGATCCGGCATTATTTTCTCTGCTTCAATTTCCCATCCCACCAGGACTAAACGGGTCTCGGGTTTGCCCTCCCATGTGTCCCAACACCATTGACCGGCCACGAAGTTGAGCAGGACAGTCCGGTCGCGAAATTGGACCGGTCCTTTGATGCGAAATACCTGCCAGGAAAGGATACGCTTTAAAAGGGTTGTCTTTCCGGACCCCAAAAAACCCGCGATTAAAAAAACCTTGGTTTTGCCATTTTGTCGACCTGATAAATTTGGATGCATCGCCGTGCGCACTCTCCTTTGGAAAAGAATTCTAAGATTGACTACTTATCTAATATCCTCAATCGGTCGAGACTATCCCGTCCTTGCGGTACACTGATTGCGATTAATGGACTAATGGAAAATTACCGTATTCATGGGTGGCGTCCACCCAGGCTTTAAAGTGCTCGTTTGGTGTATGCGGCAGCACCTGGCAGCAGGGCGCCATCATGACCCCCAGACCGTCT
>Ga0255055_10002546_pt1 | contig 12779 bp, 24 predicted proteins | sample JV7_2_27_MG_FD_188633 | JGI IMG/M metagenome (GOLD analysis project Ga0255055, IMG submission 188633) | Seawater microbial communities from Jervis Inlet, British Columbia, Canada - JV7_2_27 | ecosystem: Environmental > Aquatic > Marine > Inlet | place: Canada: British Columbia | collected...
GGATATTTTCTTCTAATTTTACTGGATCATGGAATAATGATTCTTCAATTAATTTTACAACAACACCAGAAACAATAGATATTATAAAAACGCTACCATCACAAGATGGTGTTTATGGTTGGTGTGTAATAGCACAAGCTAACGATACTTTAATAAACGCAACAATGTGTGATGATCCAATAATTCAAAATGTTTATTATTCAGAAAATTGTGATTTTGTTGAAGAAGAAATTAATGCAACAGATGATATGTGGTATCTTGAACCTATTATTGGTGTTGCTATTGGTAACATTGTAAAGTTTCCATTACCTGAAACAACAACAGTAGATAATGCAACTGTATGTTTTTATATTTATGACCAAGCTGGTTCAAATCCACCTTATTATGGTAATACCAATGTAAGAATTATGTTGAATGATACTTGGGTTGAATCAGATATGACAGTAGCTTGGATTAAGTTACAAAGTTTTACATCTACTATTACAATGACTCCATCTTCAACAGCAAAGGATACTTGGGAATGTTATGATGTAACCGAAAATGTTTCTTATGTTTATGGTTTGGGTTATGATAGTTATACGATAGATTCACAAGCTTCCAGTTATCCGATTAATATTGCTAATGTTGTTGAAGTTGGTGATGCAGGTTCTTATCAGAACGACATTGGAGATTCAGGTAGTGGTATGAGAGAAAGGTATGGTTCAGAAGCTCCATTACCACCTATACTTTATTTGGAAGCAGGTTCATGTGAATTTTCTGTTCCAGATCCAGATCCAATAGAAGAATATGAAGAAACAATTAATAACGGTCAAACACTAGCAATAATAATTATTTTTAGTGGATTATTTTTATTTTTATTAAGATTTAAAGATCAAGCAAAAGAATTAAAACCAAATGAAATTATATCTATTATGATAGCAATAATTTTATTTTTGTTGGTTTTAAATTATATGTTAGTTAGCTGGGTTTAATATGAAAAAAGTTTACTTGACATTGATTTTATTAATTGTATGTATATCACCAGTTTTAGCTTTAGATTATGACATTAAAAAAAATGATGTTATTTTATCTATTAATTCTAGGGGTATGTGTTGTGGTAATGATCCTTCAGATAATGAAATTTATTGTGCGTTAGCAACTGACGGTGGCGCTAAATGGTGGATATTTAACGAAACACTAGATCCTATATATAGCCATGATTTCACACCATATACTTATAGTGGTTGTTCTTTAATTAATTCTACTCATATTTGGGTTAATAAAGGATCTTTAACATTTAATGATCTTGTTTTACTAGATATTCAAAACGGTGAAAATGATGGTCAAACTGATGGTGGGGCTGAAATGATAAGTGGGGCTAGGTGGTATAATGGATTTTCTTATTATTCTGGTGGTGATTATACAACATATTGGGGTAACGGTTGGATAACTAATTCTACTGGACATTTTGTTTCAAACTATGGTAATTGGCGTAATACGGACATATTAACAACAATACAAACAGAAAACAATTCAGATCTTTCAAGAATTTGGTGGGCTGGTGTTATTGGATCTAGCACACCATTACAGTTATGGAATGGTGTTACAAATACTGATACTGGTATAAGACTTGATTTTAATCAATTATATGATTTTGAGCTTCCTTATTGGATTTATGGAATGGCTACTGGATCTGACAATTCTACAATATGGGCTTATATTTTAACTAATGATGATTCTGGAAGTACAATTTATGATATGTATAGAGTTAATTTTTCTGAAGCGTTAGAGTTTGCTGTTGGTAACGGTGAACAAATTATCGAAGCTGTTACACCTTATGAAAATCAAAGAATCGGTACTGGTGAAAAGATATTTCAAGCTAATGTAAATTCTGAATTAGACGGAAATATAATTTTTTATACAAACAATGAAGATTTAAGCGTTAATAACAGCGTTATTTATAATGAATCATTTACTGGATCTAACGAAACACAGCTTATTCAAGTTTCATTATTATTAACAGATGATGATGTTTCTGAAGAATGGACATGGGTCGCTGAATTTACAGATGTTAATACTAATGTGTGGACAACTGGCGATATTCCTTTTATTATTGAAGCTGTTGGTGTTTTAAATTATGTTGCTAAAGGGATTGGTGGTGTTTTAGGAATTGATGATCTTGAAATTCAACAAACAGTAATGTCTTTTATTCTTGCTTTGATTGTTGGTTTAGGTGTAACATATAGATTTTCTGAAACTGGGGCAAAAGAAGGTTTATGGAAGATATTTATTACTGTTTTTGTTGGATCTATTGCTGTTTTATGGTTAGCTGGTTTTGTAGCTGATATAATAATGCTGGTTATAGTTTCGTTTATCGTTGTTACATTTGCTAAACAATTAACAGCTACGGCTTCTGGATCAGCTGGGGGTGGATAAATGAAGGGTTTAGAAGGAAACATGAAGTTTCTTTTTTTCTATTTAGCAATTCTTTTAGGTTATGCTTTTTTCGTATCTAACGGATTAGGTGAAGGTTTAATAGCTGAATATAATATAGAAGTACCAGAACAGCCAATGCCTTCAGAAAATTGGTTTGAAAATGTATGGAATGGAATAAGTAATTTTATAGACACTATTGGTTTTTATTGGACAGTTTTCACAATAACACCAGAATTAGATTTTATGACTAACTTTTTTATACTATCTGGTGTGGTCGTACTATTAATATTTATCAAAGATTATTTAACACCAATTACACAAGCATTAGGAAACTTAATACCGTTTACATAGTGATTAAATGAGTAAAAAATCTGATTGGTATAAAAAAATGAAGAAAAAGTTAAGAAAAAAGAAAAAAAGGTGATATAAATGCCTAGAAAAAAGAAAAGAAAAAGTTATGCTAGATCATTGAAATCAAGAAAAACTCGTGGTAGAGTAGTCAGATCTATGGCTAAAACTACAAAGCGTGGTAAAGGAAGAATATCAAAAAGAAGATCTTATAAAAAAGCTATGAAATAAAAAAGTGATAAAATGAATAAAAAAGTAGTGTTTTTAGTATCTTTTGTTATACTTTTGAGTAGCTTAAACAGTATAGTTTATGCTGAAGAATATTATACACCTAATTCTAAAACTATTTGTAATGAAGGAATTTGTAATATTGTAAAATATTCTTTTAATGCTTATGATCAAGAAAATGGCTGGAAAACAATAGATGAATTAGTTAATGTTCAATGGAATAACCCAGATAAAAAGTTTATAATTACACTAGAAGAAAACCTAACTTTTAACATAAAACCAACAATTTTAGTTAATGGTAATGAAAAAAATATTAATATTCTAAAAGATGAAAATCCAGAAATTTATGATCAAGCTACTGTTTCAAGAAAAGAATTTTATACAAAATTTGATATATCTTTATCAGATATTCCTACTGGTTTAAAGAATCAAATGGAAGCTGTTATATTCCGTTTAGAAAATCCAGATAGTTTACACCTAGAAAAATTAGATAATACTAGGGTTTTGATTGATAATAAATATATTTTAGATTATTCTGATTTAATACATTCTGGTTATGTTTTGGATCTTCAAAACCCTAATTATCTTGAAATAACTAATTTAACAGCTAATTTTAATGAAAATAACGATCTAGTTTTAGATCCTACTATAACTTTAGATGATCCAAATACTGAAAATATGGCTGATACATGGGCTGAAGAATTTGTACCAGCTGCTAATCATGGTACATCAGCTAATATAGAATTAAGGGATAGCGTTACTGGTTATGACGAAGAAGCATATTTTAGGTTTAATATATCAATGTTACCACCAGCGCAACAGATTTTAGATTCTGAATTATGTTTGTGGCTTTATTCTAACAATTTAGATAGTTCAACTGAAGGCTGGGATATTGATATACACATTCTTTATGAAAATTTTAGTTGGTCGGAAACTGGTTTAAACTGGAATAATAAAGCAAATTCAAGTTATTATCAAGCTTTAAGATCAGATAATATAACTTTTGATGGAACTAAACCAATTGATCAATTTTATTGTTTTGAAGTAACAGATGTTGTAGATTATTATTATCAATTAGGTTATCAAAATATGAGTATTCTTATGCTAACAAGTAATGTTTTTGGAACACCAGCAAATACTGAAGATCTTGATTTTAGAACTAAAGAATATGGTGTTACTTCACAACGACCATTTTTAAATATAACTTATGAAGTTGGGATTCAGTATATGTTTAATTCTACTAATTCTACTGGTTTAACTAATGAATTAGTAGAATTTAGATTAGATTGGATTGCTTCACCGTTTAATTTATCTGGATATAGTTTTATATTTGATAACGGTTTAGGATCGTTTATAGAAGATGTTTGGATACCTTTTAATGAAACTGATTGTGAAATACCTTTTACTAATTGTTGGTCAAATGTAACCAAAACGGTAAATAATACAGATTCTACAATATGTTGGAAGGTTAGATCAAACAATACAGAAGATTTTAATGTATTAAGTGGTACTTATTGTTTTGATGTTTATGAAGTGTTACCAGATCCTATTTTAGTTGGAACATTTACATCTTATTCATGTATTAATGATTATTCTGTTAAAAATACAACATTCGTTAATGAAACAGATACAATAGAAACTTTAGAATATTTAGAGTGTTATAATGGTTGTAGTGAAATAAACCCAATTATAACGATCTGGGGTAACGAAGCTTCATTGTGTAACCCGTTAGAGTGGGTACAATGGATTATATTGATTTTATTAATAATTGTTATTTGGTTTGGATATAGAAGGTTAAAAAATGGCTAAAATAGAAACAAGACATATAATTATATTGGTTTTAATAGCTTGTGTAGTGGCTTTATTTAGCTATTTTGATGTTTCTGGTATTCCTATTTTTAATTCGATAGATCAAGAATTTATATGGATCATTGGATTTTTAGGTTTACTATATGTAGTTTATGATACATATATAGGTTAATGAACGAAAATATAGAAAAGTTTTTTCTTATATTCTTTTCAGTAGTTATAACAGCTATGATTTTGATAACAGCGTTCAATTATGTTCTATATCCAGATAGTTTCCCAGATTTATTAATAAAATATTTTAATATATAAATGGTTTTTGGTATGCGTTAATTCACAAATAACATGATCCTTTTTTATATAAAATAGGGTATTTTTAAGTGTTTGAACTAGACAAAACCATAACAAGAATATAACAGAAACCGACTATATATAAATGGTGATAGTTTTATAAATCTATGTTCTTTTATATATAATATGGTTAAATTAAAAGATAAATCTGAAGGAAGGGGTATTATTACAGATTTATATATAATTATAAGATCAATGTTTGATATAATGGATAAACAAGATCAGCTTTTAGAAATTTTTAGAATTGAAAACGAAAATTTACAAGAAAAACTAGATAAATCAGAAAATATAAAACAGCATTTACAAGAAAAATATGAAGGTGATGATAATGAAAAATAAAAGAGAAACAGAACAAGAATTAATGGCTATGTTATTAATTTTATCATGGCTAACAGTTGGTATTATTGTTGGTTATGTTATGGGTTATGTAAACGGAACAGTTGATACTATGGTTATGGCTACGGAAGTATTAGAAAATTTATCAAATATTAAAATGTTTGTTGGTGTTTAAATGATCATAAAAATAAATAAACTGGTTATTTTTTTAGAAAAAGATGATATTTTAACAGATAAACATTTTAAAAGCATTTTAAAAATTTATCAAGATTATGAAAAAGAAAGATATAAAGGCGTTAGATTGATTAAATGAATAGACAACAATTTAAATGGTTTTGTATTGGTGGTTTAACTATGGGCTTATTAATTTTATTTTTAAGGATATTTAATATATTTTAATGTGATTAAATGAATAAATCACAACATTATATATTTTCTAAAATCGTATGGATAGCTTTTGTTATATATTCTAATTTAAAAATAAGACATTTTGGTATTGCTTTGGGTTTATCTGTTATCGGAATTATAGAATTTTATTTATATTTGGGTGGATCTAAATATTATAAAAAGGGTGATACTTATGGGATTTAATAATGAAGTTGCTGAAATTAGAACATCTGAAGAAGTGAAGAAACCATGTATGTTATGGTTAAATGAAGAAGATGTGAAGAAAATTGAAGATCTTAAAAAAATTGCTAATACTAAAACCAGAACAAAAACGCTTTTATTCTGTTTAAAGAAAACGCATGAATTATTTAGTGATCAATTATGATGGTATTAGATTTATTTAGTGGTTTAGAAGGGTTTAGTCAAGCGTTTAAAGATCGTGGTCATTTTGTTTATACAGTAGATATAAACCCGAAATTTAAACCAAACTGGTGTATTGATATAAATGATATAGAAATAGATAAAAACGCATTAGGTAAATTTGATATTGTTTTAGCAAGTCCACCATGTGAAAAATTTTCTATAATGGCTGTTGGTAAAAATTTTAATGGTTTGAATAAAGAAACAAGAAAATCAATAAAATTAGTATTTCATACTTTAGATTTAATTGAAGATTTAAACCCGAAATACTGGGTTTTAGAAAATCCTATGGGTATGTTAAGAAAAATTATAGGTAAGCCAGATTATGAAATTACACAATGTCAATATGGAAGAAAATTTATGAAACCTACTGATTTGTGGGGTGTTTTACCAGCTTCTTTTATTCCTAAAAGATGTAAAAATGGTGATTCTTGTCATACACCAGCTCCACGCGGATCAAGATCCGGTATTCAGGGATCATTATCAAAGGAAGAACGGTCTAAAATTCCTTATGGTTTAAGTTTAGCTATATGTGAAAGTGTTGAAAATGAGTAATAAAAAATACTATAAAAAAATGGGTTTAAAGGAATTACGGAATGAATTAGCTTCTAATAATAGGGTTATTTTTCAATTATTAGAAAAAAACCTATCTATTAAAGAAGAAATGGAAAAAAAGAAGTGTTTAAAATGATTGAAAACACCGAAATTATAAAAAAGGTTATTAGATTTAATAATATTGTTACTGGTGAGATTCATGGATCTGTTTTTTTTACATATAGAAAAGTTTTCCTAAAGAAATATAGGGGTTATTCTGTTAGAGTTAAAGTTTTAGATCTTCTTAAAAAAGAAGGTGTAAAAACGATTATGTTACAAACAGAAAAAAGAAAAGATGTTTTAAGGGCTGAAATAGAAGATTTTGACGATTTACCAACTTTTATTATGAAAGAAAAAGACGGTTTTCAAAAATGTTTACCTATTGAAAAATGGTCTAAAATTGGTGATCAAGAATGAAAACTGAAAAAGAGATAATAAAACAAATGACAAAGGAAACAAATACAATAAAATATCTTAAGAAACATAAACTAACAGTTTCAGAATTTTGGAAAGGGTTTGTATTTGCTTTAAAGTGGGTGTTAGAATGACCGAAGAAAAGATATTTTTAGTTAAAGGAATTTTAAAACATGATAAAGATTTAAACGAGTATTATTTTGATACACCTTTTCATAAAAGGTGTTTAGAACTCACAAAAGAAGAAATTGAACATATAATTATTGAATTAAAATCAGATAATGAAGATTTATATTATAAATGTTATTGTAAAGAATGTCAAAAAATTGTTAAAAAGCTAGAAGGTTTGAAATGACCGAAACATATAAAATAACTGAATTTATTAGCGATTTTTTACCTATTGTTGTTTCTATTATATTGGCTAGTGCTTTAATTATATATTTTGTTGGTGGATATTTGGGTTTGATATGATCTTATTAAACATCTACTCTTGATTTATACTTTTCTTTTTCTTGATCTGTTCGTTCTCTAATAAGTGAAACATTTTTATTAGTTTGTGTATCTAAAAATGCTTGTTTTGGTAAATAGTTAATTTGTGATTCTAATGTTAATTCTAGCTGTTTAGAGCTGGATATATCAGTTATAAATGTTTTTCCATATTCTGAAAATATTAGTATATTAAGATACGGTTTATATTGAACTTGTGGATTAATTGTAAAATCTGATCCATAACGATTAATAAACTGTTTATCTACTAAAACCCATTGATGTCCCATTCCTAGAAAACCTTTAACTGTTCCTATTATATCGTCTTTTCCAACTTTCATTAAATAAAATTCTTTTAAAACAGCTTTTAGTTTTTCGTTCTTTTTCTGTTGTTCTGGTTTAACTACTACTGGTTTACCGTCTATGATCTCAATATCTACGAACTGTTCAGATTCAACAACTTTTTTTATTGCTGGTATGACAATTTTACCAGAAACAGTATCTATATCAAAACGCCACAAAACGCTAGAATACGCCAATACATAACCTATTTTATGAGATCCAACATATAATTTTGTAGCCATTCCTTCAGATATTCTATTAAATTTAAATCGTTCAGTTAGATTATCATTAACAACTTTTTTTATTGGAATATTTTTATATTTGTCTTTTGGTTTGACTTTCATTATATAAGAAGCAAGTAATACGATCCCAGCTAACCAAACCCAATTAACAACACCTAATGTTTCTTCTGTTAAAAATGGGGGTATAATTCCAGCCATGTTATTTAATCCTTTTTTCTATTTCAGCCATATATTGTATTGGTGAAATATCAATATTCTTCTGTTCTTTTAATACTCTACATCTTCCATTAACCATAGAACGCCAAACAGATCCAAATACTTTAGAATTAACACCGTTTTTAATAAAATTCTTAAAATCTTCTTCTATTTCTGGTATTATTTCTACTTCTTTTTTATGTGATCCTATAAGAACTTTTAACAGTTTTCTAAATTCTTTAGAAATATTAATTTTTAATTTTCTAGCGAGTAAAAGATCTTTTTGTTCTACATTTACAGATGTTTGTACTAGATTATCATGTTCTCTCGGTCTAGCCACAATAGTAATTAACATTAATTATATATAAATATATCATATAACGGTGTTATAATTAGCTAATTTGATATAATTATATAATTATAACGGTGTTATAATGTAATATAATATAATATAATATAATGATAGGAATCATTAGATATATAACAGTATATATAATTATTATATATATAATTATATATGTAATGTTTCTGTATGTGGATTTTTAAGTTCCATAGGAAATAGGGGGGGGTGTAGCGACCATTTTTATAATTTTGGGCTTTAAAACACAATTTCCTTTTTCATGTATGCGACCACATTCAAAACAAGCGATCATTTCAACAGCTGTTTCTTTTTCCTTCAGTTTAACGAGTGAATTAATTACTTTTTCACTAAAGGATTTTTCCTTTAACATCTGAATAAACACTTCTTGATTTATCACTTGATTCCAAAACATCTTTTTGATCATAGAAAACGGTAATTTTTGAGATTCACCAGCATAACGGTTTTTAATATCTTCCATTATTTCAGTTTTGTATTCTGTTTCTAACCAGCCAGTATATTCTTTTAACATCTTTATTTCATTCAATGTATAAGTTTTCTTGATCGGGTTTAAAAATCGTTGTGAAAATGGTTTTTTATCCAATGACCAGAATTTTTTTCTTAATAGTTGTGGATAAACTAAAACTTTTCTTTTCTTTTCGTTTTTAGCAACAACCCAGAAGATCATATTAAGAGTGCTTCTTATATCACTAGCTAGTGATAAAGCTCTAGGAAGGCAAAAAATATACACATTACGCTTATAAGCTTGTGTTTGTAAAGTTGTATCCATTAAACGATTTTCTAAACTATACCATTCATTTTTCGAATTTTGAAAACCAGCTTCTTCTATTGCTATAACTTCATTATTGTTGTTATCTACTACATCAATAAATTCTTTAAAGTTTCTACAACAGAATTTTTTATAATCCCATGTTTTCTTAAATTTTCTTTTAGAAACTTCTTCAGCTACAAATCTTAAAAAACTACTTTTACCTACTTGCGTTTCACCAATTATAGCTATTGTTGGGCTAAACTTCATAGTTAGCTTTAAAAGAACATCTAACGCTTGATATTTATGAAATTTATAATACACCATTTTTAAAACCTTTGAGATATAAATCCAATAATTAAAAAGATAATTCCAACATAGCAAGATCCATACGCTTCAACATAAATTTCATTTGAAGTTTTTGGCTTTCCAACCCAGTTAGTATCTATTGAAGCGTTTAAATGGATCATATTATATGCTATATCAATATTGTGTAAGCTAACCATTAAAATAAATAACCCAACGATAAACACAAACAACCCAATAGTTTTTAATATCATAATCACCTAAATAATTTTATTGCTATTGGGGATAACCTATTGTAAAAAGCTTGGAAATAATACCAAAGAGTTTTCAACTGGTTGGATCGGTTTGGTTGTTTTCCGATCCAGCCACATCACAATTACAAACAGTAAAATTAATAATTGATCTATTTATTATATTTTTACCTTCTGATTCATTACGCCAAAATTCGTTCATAGCCCACATAGAAGTAAAACGATTTTGGTTTACACATAAAACTAACTGGTTTTTACACCAATTAACACATTCAGATTCTTCTAATAATTTAACTACTAGCTTATAGTTATATTGTAATGTTAAAACAGTAACAGCAATAAATATGATCGTCATATAATGTAGATAATCAATTTTTTTGCTTCGAGTAGTTTCTAATTGATTTAGCAATAATTTCACCATAAAAAGTTAATTGGTAATGACTTATATTCCTTAAATTAACAGTTATCCAGCGTAGATCTATTAGATTATCCATAAGCTTATTAAAAATAATTCTGTTTTTATAAATGTTTTGATCCCTATAAGAAATATAACCATGATCTAAACAATGAAACATCATTTTTTGAATTTTGATTCCTAAAAATTTCATATATAATAGTTTCAAACTTATATATATCAAGCTTATGTACTATATAAGCATGGTTGATTCAAAACAGTTATTTGATATTGTCATACTAGTTCTTTTGGCTGTGGCTGTAACACCAACTATTTTAACTGGTGTTAGTGCGTTAAACTTTGACGCATTTACGGTTTTGGCTGGAATGAAAGACATAATCATAATCCTATTTATTGTAGGTGTTTATGTCTATGGTGTGGGCAAGAAAACTGGAATGGTAAAATAATAAGATCAAACTTATATTTTAGTTTTACCTAACATTAAGTATTGATTTTATGAAAAAACTTTATACATTCCTTCCTTTATTTCTTTTTCTAGTTCTTTTTATATCACCAGTTCTAGCATGGGAATATAATACAACAGCTGATCAAGATGTTACTATAACAGATGAATGGGTTGATGAAGGAACAGTTTACAGATATTTTTATGATATTCAGTTTCCAATAGATTATCTTTGTAATTCAACACACATGGTTTCAAATGCAACTGTTTGTATTCATAGATATTCTGGTAGTGGAACAGAAGATACAACTTTAAGCATTAGTTTGTCAAATGATACATCTTGGACAGAAGCAACTGCTGTTAGTGGTGGGGCTACTTGGTGGAACTCTCAAGATTTTACAAATACAACAACAAAAGATTATTATACAGTTGGAGATGTTAAATGTTATGATGTTACTGAACAAATGGTTGAAGCGTTTATAAGAGAATACGATTCTATAAGTTTAGATGTTAGAGCTTCTGACCATTCTACAATTGTTGATGGTGTAAATGGCGTTACAGATGGAACTGGATTAATGAACTCAATAGGGGACACTCTTGGTTTTACTACCATCTTTTGTGATAGAGAAGGAACGGCTGGAGATAGTTGTTCAGTTTCAACAAATCTACCATATCTTTACGCTGATTGTTTTACAGAACGACCACCAGTAGATCCAACCGTACCAACATATTCTAATATAGATTCAAACGAAACGATAGCTGAAGAAACAGTTAAATTAAGTGTTACATGGAATGGTGTAGATTTAGATAGTAATGGATCTTGGATATTTTCTTCTAATTTTACTGGATCATGGAATAATGATTCTTCAATTAATTTTACAACAACACCAGAAACAATAGATATTATAAAAACGCTACCATCACAAGATGGTGTTTATGGTTGGTGTGTTTATGCGAAAGCAAATGAAACCTTGCAAAATAATACAATGTGTGATAATCCAATAATACAAAATGTTTATCTTGAAGAGAATTGTGATTTGTTTGATGGTGGTATAAATGCAACAGAAGATATGTGGTATCTTGAACCTATTATTGGTGTTGCTATTGGTAACATTGTAAAGTTTCCATTACCTGAAACAACAACAGTAGATAATGCGACAGTTTGTTTTTATATCTATGACCAAGCAGGTGCTAACCCACCATATTATGGTAATACTAATACAAGGATTTTATTGAATGATACTTGGGTAGAGTCAGATATGACAGTATCTTGGATTAAGTTGCAAAGTTTTACATCTACTATTACAATGATTCCATCTTCAACAGCAAAGGATACTTGGGAATGTTATGATGTTACTGAAAATGTTTCTTATGTAAAAGGATTAGGTTATAATAGTTATACAATAGATTCACAAGCTTCCAGTTATCCAATTACTATTGCTAATGTTGTAGAAGTTGGTGATGCAGGTTCTTATCAGAATGATATTGGGGATTCAGGTAGTGGTATGAGAGAAAGGTATGGTTCAGAAGCTCCATTACCACCTATACTTTATTTAGAATCTGGATCATGTGAATTTTCTGTTCCAGATCCAGATCCAATAGAAGAATATGAAGAAACAATTAATAACGGTCAAACACTAGCAATAATAATTATTTTTAGTGGATTATTTTTAT
>Ga0255055_10002548_pt1 | contig 12773 bp, 8 predicted proteins | sample JV7_2_27_MG_FD_188633 | JGI IMG/M metagenome (GOLD analysis project Ga0255055, IMG submission 188633) | Seawater microbial communities from Jervis Inlet, British Columbia, Canada - JV7_2_27 | ecosystem: Environmental > Aquatic > Marine > Inlet | place: Canada: British Columbia | collected...
GATCGTGACTCCATTATGGCCGATCATCGTGGAAAGATGGCTAAGTATTTGATTTCAGTAAGAGAACGGATTAATGATCTGGCACAATCCATTAAGAGCTAAACATACTCCAATACCCTACGGAAAATGCCTAAAATGCCTAAAATTATGGCGTCGCTCGCGCAGCGCAGGCGCTTGCGCAGCGTGTGTCGCTCCGTCTTTTTTATAAGTCGTTGACGCTGGCAGTATGGAGTGCCAAAAATCAGAACAATAAAATGACAACTTCCCGTGCGTTTCTATTTTCATAAAAAAGATAGAATACATTTACTTTAGGCACTTTAGTGCATTTTAGGCATTCTGTTTTTAGGCATTTCTTGGGGTAACTTGATTTTTACATTAAAATATCTTGACACAAAATGTACAAAAATAATTACTAAGGTACTAGAAATACTTCACCCCGAGTCCATAGAAAAAGAATGACTGTCTGTCAGTCAACTCTTTTTTCCATATCACTTTTGCACGGTAGACATTATGACCGGCGGTATGGGGGGAATTTTCAACCCCTATAAAAATCTCAGCGCCAACCTTCGGTGCATAATCCGATTCGAAATACATGCCTCCTCGACTGTAATTAAACATCATGCCTTCATAATACCTTCCAGAAGGGTAATGTTCGAACATGATCGAGGCTTCGTGGCGGAAACGAGCAGTGTCTCTTTGGTCGGAGTTGAACTCCATCTGACACCTTCCCTAAGGTTTCGTGCGGAATCAGTTTGTAAAAATAGGCACTTTAAGTTGAACCCCCTTCCGCATTCGCCAAAACGATTTTAATTAAAGCAAAGCTAGGAGCAACGATTTGAGTACACCAATCCGCCATGAATACATAAACGGGTTGCATCCAGCCACCATGCTCGCAAGCACAAAGTATGCCCATCTATGTGTAATACAACAAATAATTATATTTTCAGTATCTTATAAATTTTTCCCAAAACAAAATTGATCAGGGTATATCTCTAAAATAGGAAATGCATGCCACAATTATTATGAAAATTTTTTCCCAATTGTATTTATGACAGCCGTAATTTTATTCGCCAGGCAGGTGATACGTACGTTGCATTAAATCTTCGGTTTTTTGGGGGACCTTTAATCGATTTTAAGGGGCCGATGTGAAGAGGGTTAAGGCTAAAGCAATGATGAGGGTGATTCACAAGGAATCACCCCCAGAGCATTGGGATAACAGTATGACAACCCGCACACTGTTATCAGTATAATCGTACATTTTTAACAAAACTTTAGAGGTAATTTCAAAAGGATCCCTGTTCGGTGCGGGCGATGATTTCTTCCTGATGGTATTCATCCAGATCGATGAAATAGTCACTGTAACCGGCGACCCTGACAAGCAGGTCCCGGTATTCATCGGGTACGTTCTGAGCTTTTCGCAGGGTTTGTGAATCAACGATATTAAATTGAATATGATGGCCGTTGAGCTTGAAATAGGTGCGGATGAGATGGGCTATGTTTTCAATACCCTCTTCCCCTGCGAGTACATCGGGTAAGAAGCGCTGGTTCAGGAGGGTGCCGCCGGATTTGATCTGGTCCATTTTACCCAGAGATTTAATAACCGCCGTCGGACCATTGCGGTCGGCGCCGTGAGAAGGCGACGTGCCGTCGGAGATCGGCATGGTGGCCAATCGGCCGTTGGCCGAAGCGCCCAGCTTTTTCCCAAAGTAGATATGACAGGTGGTCGAGAGCATGTTCAGATGATAGGATGTATTTTTTGTATTCGGCTTTCCGTCAATGGCCTCAAATAGTGTGCCGTAAACCCGCTGCATGATCGTATCCGCGTAATCATCATCATTTCCATAAAAAGGGGTTTTGTTTACCAGGCGCAACCGCTGGGGTTCCTGTCCTTTAAAATTGGTTTTAAGCGCCCTCAGCAACTGCTCCATGGTAATGTCTTTTTCTTCAAATACATGTTTTTTAATAGCCGACAGGCTGTCGGTAACGGTGCCGATTCCACAGCATTGAATATAGTTGGTATTGTATCGCGGGCCTCCGTTGTAGTAATCCTTGCCGTTGGCAATGCAGTCTCGGATGACAACCGATAGAAAGGGCGCCGGGGCATAGTTGGCATACATGCGCTCGATGTAGTTGTTAACCCGGATCTTCAGATCTGTGATGTACTGGAGCTGGCGATTAAAAGCTGCGTAAAGGTTATCGAAATTGTCAAACCTCGTTGGCTCTCCGGTCTGCGGACCGATCTGCCGCTGGGTGATGGGGTCCCTGCCGTTGTTGAGGGCCAGTTCCAGGATTTTAGGGACATTGAGATAGCCGGTTAATATATAGGCCTCTTTTCCAAAACTACCGGTTTCGATACAGCCGCTGCATCCGCCCTGGCGGGCATCCTCCAGGGTTTTGCCGGTGCGCAGTTGTTCCATGATGACTTCATCGGTGTTAAACACCGATGGGTATCCGTATCCTTTGCGAATTACTCGACAGGCTTCCTTCAAAAAGCGATGGGGTGTTTTGTGACTGATCTGGACGTTGGCCTGGGGCTGGAGTAGATGGATTTCGTCCATGACTTCCAGCATGAGGTAGGATACCTCACTGACGCCGTCAGATCCGTCCGGCAACAACCCGCCGATATTGATGTTGGTAAAATCATTGTAAGTACCGCTTTCCTGAGCGGTGACGCCGACTTTGGGAGGCGCCGGCTGGTTATTGACCTTGATCCAGAAACACGCCAGGAGTTCTTTGGCTTTTTCACGATCCAGACTTCCGTCGGCCAGGCCCTTTTGATAGAAGGGGTACAGGTGCTGATCCAGGTGGCCCGGGCTCATGGCATCCCACCCGTTTAATTCGGTGATGGTGCCGAGGTGCACAAACCAGTACATTTGCAGCGCCTCGGCAAAATTTCGCGGCACCTGCGCCGGCACCCGCCGGCAGGTTGACGCAATCTGCGCCAGCTCAGCTTTTCTGGCGGAGTCTGTTTCTTTTTGGGCCATTTTGTCAGCCAGCTCAGCATGGTGCTCGGCAAAAATAATGACCGCATCACAGGAAATATCCATGGCCGCCAGCTCTTCGGCTTTGTCGGCCGCCTTCGGATCATTCAGATGATCAAGCCGGGCGATGCTCTCGGCAATTTCGGCTTTGAAATCCAGCATGCCTTTTTCATAGATGATCCCATCCAGGGTCGTATGCCCGGGAGCGCGTTGCTCCATAAATTCAGTGAACATACCGGCCGCATAGGCCGCCTGCCACTCTTTCGGGACCTGGTTAAATACCCTTTCGCGCATGGATCGGCCCTGCCAGTACGGAATGACCTCATTTTTGTAAATCTCAATGTCTTCGTCAGACACCGCATAGCGGGTCATCGCCCTGGAATTTAAAATCTGCAGATCTTCCCCCGTGTGGCATGTCAATTCCGGGAAGGTTGAAACCGCTTTGGGATAAGGGCCGCGTTCTCCCACAATCAGTTCCTCTTTACCGATATAGATGGTTTTCTTATCGCAAATATTTTTAAAATTCAGCGCCCGCAAGACGGGAATCGAATATTTTCCATAGTTATCTTTATAGAACTGGGTCACCAAAACGGCACGCTCGATCGAAATACTGGGAACCGCCTCAAAGCTTTCTTTGCGAAGTTTCGCAATTCGGGGAGTCACTGTTTATCCTCCTATTTTGATCTGTAAATCGTAGCTTTCCAATTGACGGGCAATGGATGCGATAACATCCCCGGAAGGACGCTCAACATCGGCCGCATGATTTTTCAGTCCGAGATTTCTGTATTTGGCTTCAGCTGCGCAGTGATACGGTAATATATTTATTCCGATGACGCCTGGCAGCGACGATGCCAAAGCACCCATGCGATCGATATTTTCCTCATCCGTGTTAATACCGGGTATCAATGGAAAGCGGATAATGATCCTGGCGCCCTGCCGGCCCAGCTGCTGCAGGTTGGTTAGAATGGTTTCGTTGGACACACCCGTGTAGCGGTAGTGTTTTTCAGGGTCCATATGTTTTAAATCGTAAAGAAATAGATCCGTACGAGCGGCTATTTTTAAAACTGTTTGGGTGTCGGCATGCCCCGAAGTATCAAGGGTGCGGTGGAGCCTCAGCCCACCACAGGCATCCAGCAGTTGCATCAAGAAAGTCGGCTGCATCAGGGGCTCGCCGCCGGAAATGGTCACCCCCCCGTTGGATTGGTCATAAAACAAGGTGTCCTTGGTGATTTCGGCGACGACCTCATCCACCGTCATGGTCCTGCCGATAAATTCCACCGCTTCAGCCGGGCAAACGTTGGCGCAGGTTTCACAATACCGGCAATCGGCAGCCGTCCATTGCAATTTGCCTTCCAATTCCAGGATCGCATCATTTGAACAGGCCGTTACGCACTCTCGGCAGCCGATGCAGCGCTCCGGGCGATAGAGGCGATGGGTTGTCATACTCAGGCTTTCGGGATTGTGGCACCACCAGCATGACAGGGGGCAACCCTTAAAAAAAACGGTGGTCCGGATGCCGGGACCATCGTGGATGGCATACTTTTTTATGTCAAAAATTTCTCCGGTTTGCATGATAGATCAAAAGGTCAGGACCGCCCAGGGGGTATAGTTTATAATGCATATCGAAGAGATGGCTGTCAATTTATTTTTGTTAAAACAGATTTGATCATTCTCAGTATTCATGGTAGGGGCTATACAAAAAAATACTCCCCCTTAATTACTCCGCCCTGAAAAATAGCGATAGCCGGTGTGGATAAAACATAGTTGTCTTTTAAATCTGATGAAGATATTTTGATGTTCATCCGGGCGGATTAATTAATTATTTCTGAAAAAGAAGTGCACAAAGGCGTATAAGTACTGAAAAGTTCTTCAAAATCTTAAAAGAAATACAAAATTTCAGATGCTTAGGTGGTACTATTTTTTTTCATCAGCATTTGAGATGAAATCAAAAAGTCAAAAAAAGCAAAAAAATGCGCGGCATAAAATAATTAATCCGCCGGAGCTTCGATCTAACAACTTTCTTCAGTTTTCAAATAACAATTTGCAACCCTAAATGTGCTATTTTTCAGGGCGGAGTAATTAGAGGAGACATCAATCAAATGGGCAAAATTATCATCGCGGTTGAAAATTTATCCGTAGAGGCCGAGTTGCTAGATACGCCAACAGCCCAAAAAATCAAGGATGCCTTGCCGCTTGAAGGATCTGTCAATGTGTGGGGAGATGAAATTTATTTTAATATCCCGCTGACCCTCGATCAGGAGCCTGATGCCAGCCAGGATGTCGAAGTCGGGGATCTGGGCTATTGGCCGGCCGGTCCGGCGTTCTGCATATTTTTTGGTCCCACTCCGGTCAGTACGGGCGAACAACCCCGGGCCTACAGCCCCGTCAATGTTTTCGGACGCGTTTTGGGCGACCCCAAACAATTTAAAAGCGTGTCCAACGGGGCAAGCATTAAAATCACACCGACCGGGATCTAAACCCGGATAAAGCCCCAATTTCAGATATCGTTGATTGGTTGATTAGTTGATTAGTTAAGTGGTTGTAAATATGGATTTATCCCATATTTGCAAAATAATTATACACTTCATGTTTCAACAATCGTAACATTCTGAAATTATGACTATAATTTACCTAATCAACCATTCAACCAATAAACTATTCAACGAGGCCTGTACTTCAACGAACTATCTTAAATGATAGCGATTTTTATCAAAAAAATCATCGCTTGCGCCATTTTAAGCTTGCATAAGTCTGGATATTGCTGCATAAATTTCTCTCCATTTCTTATTTCTTTCCCTGTTTTCCTTAGTCCAGGATGAGATCTTGACGGAGGAGGCCATGCAGGTTGTTGTCAATGATGGTGTATTATCTCCCTGGGAACCCGGTGTTTTCAGCTTGGTGATTTTCGGAATTTTGATCCTGGCGTTAATTGCGCTGCTTTTGTTTATTGCCTCCTGGATCGGGGAGAAAAAACCCGGTCTCGAAAAATTGCGCCCCTATGAAAGCGGTATTATACCCACCGGAAGTGCGCGTCTGCGATATCCGGTTCCTTTCTACCTGGTGGCCATTTTCTTTCTGCTTTTTGATGTGGAGGGTGCCTATATCTTCTCATGGGCCATTGCCTGGGAGAAACTGGGATGGTCGGGCTGGCTGCAGGTATCATTTTTCATTGCGGTGTTAATTCTTGGCCTTGTTTACGTGTGGATAAAAGGAGGGCTTGAGTGGGGTCCGACGGGCGAAAAAAATTAGACCAGCGACTCCTGAACAACGCGGATATCCTGATCAACTGGTCCCGCAAATACAGCCTGTGGCCCATGTTCTTCGGGCTTTCCTGTTGTTTTGTAGAGGAAGCGGCCGCCTTCACCTCGCGTTATGATATGGCCCGCTTTGGCGCCGAGGTTCTGCGTGCTTCGCCCCGGCAGGCTGATTTATTGATAGTGGCCGGTACGGTCTTTAAAAAAATTGCCCCGGTTGTTTTGAGGCTTTATGAGCAGATGGCCGAACCCAAATGGGTAATCTCCATGGGTTCCTGCTCAAATTGTGGCGGCATGTATGATGTCTACAGCGTGGTTCAGGGGGTGGACCAAATCCTGCCGGTGGATGTCTACATCCCGGGGTGTCCCCCGCGCCCGGAGGCAGTGCTGCATGGTCTGGTCACACTGCAGGAAAAAATAGGATCTGAAAAGCCCACCCGGTCCATTTTCGGCCTCAAGGGTGGTACCCAGGGCAGCCAGGATCCGATTCTTGTTGACGGCCAAACCAAATCCCGCGATCCGCGCGGCCCGGGAATGGAAGGCACCGCCATCCGCGGAACTTCAGCTGCACCACCAGAATTCCGGGACAGTCGCTCGAATCTGATGTGGACCCCTGCCGCCCGGCAAATTGAAATAAGCGCAAACGACCGGGCCCTTGCCCGCAGCCTGCAAGAACGCTTCTCAGATGCCGTCCGGCTGTCGCCGGCGACCTCCGATTTGCCCACCTTCCGGGTGGCGGGAAATCGTATCAAGGATGTTTTGCAGTTTCTAAAATCAGAAGCAACGCCGCGCTATCGACGCCTGGATGATCTCACCGCCATTGATGAGTCCGCCCGGCAAAACCGGGTTGACGACACCGATTTTACGCTGGTCTACCATCTCTTGTCCTTTGAGCCTGCCGGGCGGTTGCGGTTGAAGGTTCCACTGCGCGGTCGCCAACCGGTCACCCAGAGTGTCAGCGATATCTGGCCCTCGGCCAACTGGTATGAACGGGAAGTGTATGATCTTTTCGGGGTGCGGTTTGAAGGGCATCCGAACCTGCAACGCCTGATCCTGCCCCATGACTGGGAGGGGCACCCGTTGAGAAAGAGCTATCCGGGGCGGGCCACCGAGATGCCGCCTTACACGCTGAATGATGCCCAAAGGCTCCAGCCACTGGATGCCGGCGTCTACGTTAAAAAAGATGAAAAAGACTATCAGCTGATTCTGAACATGGGTCCTCACCATGTCAGTGTCCATGGTTTGATGCGCTATATTGTGACCCTCGATGGGGAAGAAATTACCTCCATGGACATGGACATCGGCTATCACCACCGGGCGGCGGAAAAAATCGCCGAACGTCAGACCTGGAATCAGTTTATCCCCTACACGGATCGAATCGACTACCTGGCCGGTGCTGCCAACAACCTTCCCTATGTCATGGCGGTGGAATCTCTGGCCGACATCACGGTACCGGCACGCGCCCAGGTTATCCGGGTGATGCTCAGCGAATTGTTCCGGCTGAGTAATCATCTGGTGTGGTTTGCGACCTATGCCCATGATCTCGGGGCCATGTCGCCCAACTTCTATACCTTTCGCGAACGGGAAATGCTGCTCGACATCGTCGAGTTGATCACCGGCGGCCGGCTGCATCCTTCCTGGTTCCGGCTGGGTGGTTTGGCCGCCGATCTGCCGGAGGGCTGGAAGGAAGCAGTGGATAATTTTGTTAAAATTTTTCCCCGATGCCTTGACGAATATGAGGCCTTGATCCGCAAAAATCCCATATTCAAGGCCCGGACCCGGGGCGTTGGCCGGCTTAGCCTGGAGGACGCCATGGATTGGGGCGTTTCGGGACCGAATCTGCGGGCCTGCGGTCTGCAATGGGATTTGCGCAAGGCATTTCCGTATTCGGGTTATGAAAACTTCGAATTTGAGATTCCCACTCACCCTGATGGAGATTGCTATTCGCGTTATCTGGTGCGGGTTGCGGAAATGCGTCAGAGTATAAAAATAATCGAACAGGCATCTGCCAACATGCCTGCCGGGCGTTATGTCACCGATGATTACCGTTACGTAATTCCAGAACGCAAAGATATGCTGAAGGATATCGAAAGCCTGATCCATCACTTTGTCAATGTGACCCGGGGACCTAAAATCCCCCGGGGAGAGGCTTATGCCGTCTGTGAGATCCCCCGGGGAGAACAGGGCTATTACGTGGTCAGCGACGGGCGGGGGTATTCCTATCGAACCCGCATTCGCGGACCCGGCTTTGCCAACATCCAGGTGATGCCGTTGATGGCTGTAGGGGGTTCCATTGCCGATTTGATTACTATTATTGGTTCCTGGGACTACATTATGCCGGATATTGATCGGTAGACCGCGATATTCTGTGTGGGATAACACAAATCAGTATGAGCTGCCAGGTGATGGGTGCTTTAAAGGAATGATACTCGATACTGGATACTCGATTCTCGATGAAAAGGGTGACCAAATCAGTAGGGCGGGCCTCTGTGCCCGCCGGATTTAGATCATCGTGCATACCTGGATATGGCCGGCGTTGAGGCCGACCCTACTCGATTCTCGATGAAAGGTGTGGCCGTGTCAGTTATAAATAAATTAAAGAGCGGGCACCGAATATCGAGCATCCAGTATCCAGTATCCAGCATCGAGCATCACGGGTCAGCAAAGCCTGAACATTGTGTTCGGCACCAAAATATGAACAGTAATTTTTGTACGTAATTGGAAATGCATGCTTCCGGACAATCTCAAAAAATCACTTAAAGAGCGGATTGCCGCCGTCGATCATCCTCGCGAGATGGTGGTGGATGTAATGTTTGCCGTTCAGGATCATTATGGCTATCTGACGGACGAGGGGGTGGAAGAGACCGCCGAACTGGTGGACATGTCGCCGTTGGAAGTGGAACAGCTGGCCACGTTTTACACCTTTATTTACCGTGAGCCGGTGGGAAGATATGTAATCCACGTCTGTGACAGCGTGGTTTGCTGGATGAACGGATTTGAATCCATCAAAGACTATCTGTGCCAGAAGCTGGGCCTCCGGGACGGTGAAACCACTCCGGACGGGCTGTTTACCCTGCTGCCGGTCTGCTGTGTGGGATACTGTGACCGGTCACCGGCCATATTAATAAACAAGAAAGTATACGGGCCGCTTACTGCAGAAAAGATAGACGAGATAATTGAGGAATTAAAAGGTGAAGCTTTAAAGAATGCGGAATGCGGAATGCGGAATGCGGAATAATTCGATGGCGAATTGACAGCATATATAGCGTCTTGCAGGCAACATATGCGACGGGTAAAATTAGACAGAAACCGTAATAAATTTTAGGCATTTTAGTTCATTTTAGGAAATTTAGGCATTTCTATGTATCCCAAAATCCTCTTTCAAAATCGCCGGCCGGATCGGGTTGCCACCCTGGATGAATACCGGCAAAGCGGCGGCTATAAAGCTCTGACCGATGTTCTCAAGGATTACTCTTACAGGGATGTCCGGCAGACGATTGTGGATGCGAATTTACTCGGTCGGGGTGGAGCCGCGTTTCCAGTCGGTATGAAGCTCATGTCGGTGGCCGAGGATGCCCCTTTTCCGCGATATATTGTGTGCAATGCCGACGAAATGGAGCCGGGTACTTTTAAGGATCATGTAATGATTCATGCCGATCCCCACATGATTATCGAAGGCATGATTATTACCGGGTTTGGAACGCGTGCCGAGCACGGCATTATTTTTATCCGACCGGAATACGAGCGGGCTGCCAGAGTCCTGGAACGGGAGATTGCCGTTGCCCACAGGGAGGGCTATCTGGGCCAAAACATCCTGGACAGCGATTATTCGCTGGATATTGTTGTTCATCGCAGCGCGGGACGTTATATTTGCGGTGAGGTTACCGCCCAGATTAATGCTCTCATGGGAAAACGGCCCAATCCCCAGCAGCCGCCGCCCTATCCCACGGCCAAGGGACTCTGGGGGCAGCCCACGGTACTCTCCAATGTCGAAACCCTGGCCTGCATACCGCACATCATCCGTAACGGTGAGCAGTGGTTCAAAGATCTTGCCCTTACCGAAACCGGGGCCGGCACGAAACTCTTTGCGATCAGCGGTAAAGTGAACCGGCCCGGATGCTACGAACTGCCCATGGGCGTTCGATTGAGCGAAATCATTGAAGAGCATGCCGGCGGTATGACCGCCGGTTCGGAGTTTAAAGCCTGTCTGCCCGGCGGGGCCTCCACCGGTTTTTTACCCCCGGAACACTATGATGTCGAAATGGATTTTCAACCCCTGCGCGATATCGGTAACCGGCTTGGTACCGGCGCTATCATGGTATTTGATCATAAAACCTGTCTGGTGGGTGCCACCTTAAATTTAATTCAATTTTTTGCCAGGGAATCTTGCGGCTGGTGTACGCCCTGCCGCGAAGGATTACCTTACATCCGGGACCTTCTGATGCGGATCGAAAACGGAGAAGGTCAGGAAGAATATATCTCCATGCTTGAACGCATGTGCAAGCATCTGTGGAGTGCTTATTGTGCCTTCGCTCCCGGCGCCGTGGGACCGGTTGAAAGCCTGCTGAAATATTTTAAAGATGAGATCCGGGAACATATCAGTCAAAAGAAGTGTCCCTTTAGATAAATGTCACTGGTTGCTGGTCACTGGCCGTTGGTTGCAATTAACTCTTGATACTCGATGCTGGATACTCGATTCTCGATGACATTCTGACTAGTCCGAAGCGCAAATCATCGAGCATCGAGAATCCAGTATCAGGTGGAATTGGTCACCAGAATTTCGGTGACAAACGAACAGTGACCAAATGCGAACAACCAGCTATAAGCGACGACGGACAGCCCCATGCCCAAAATAGTCATCGATGATCGGGAAATAGAAGTTGCATCCGGTACCAAAGTAATTGAAGCCGCGGAGCAACTGGGAATTATGATCCCGCGGTTTTGTTATCATCCGGCCCTGGGTTCGGCGGGGGCCTGCCGTGTTTGCGCTGTTAAGTTTTTACAGGGACCCTTTAAAGGGGTGCAGATGAGTTGCATGATCGAGGCTCAGGACGGCATGGTCGTGTCTACCACGGACGAGGAGGCCGTTGATTTTCGCAAACACGTTATTGAATGGCTGATGCTCAACCATCCCCATGATTGCCCGGTTTGTGATGAAGGCGGTCATTGTTTGCTGCAGGATATGACGATTTCCGGCGGACACGGCATCAGAAGGTTTGCGGGCAACAAACGCACCTACACCGATCAGTATCTGGGCCCCCTGGTACAACATGAGATGAATCGCTGTATCCACTGCTACCGGTGCTCCAGGTACTATCAGGAATACACCGGTTATCTGGATCTGGGTGTCATGCGCAGCGCCAATCGCACCTATTTCGGACGCTTTAAAAACGGCATCCTGGAAAGCCCTTTTAGCGGAAATCTCAGTGATATATGTCCCACGGGTGTTTATACGGATAAGCCATCACGGTTTTTCGGAAGGCGCTGGGATTACAAGCGATGCCCCACTGTGTGTATCAACTGCAGCCTGGGGTGCCATACCATAATCAGCTTTCGCTATCGCGAAGCCAGGCGGCAGGAAGCCCGCTTGAGCGAAGCCGTCAACGGTTATTTTATCTGTGATCGCGGGCGTTATGGTCATTTTTACACCAGCCTTGAATCCAGACCGCGATCGGCATTAATTAGCGGCAGTCAGGTAGCCATCGACGAAGCTGTCCAGGCCGCCCATAAAAAGCTGGCCCAAATTTGTCAGGATGCGGGATCCCCTGCGGTGGCAACCGTCGGCTCATCCCGCAGCAGCCTGGAGACCCAGGTTATGCTCAAGCATCTTTGCCGGGTCAATGACTGGGAAGATCCGGTATTTTTTATGAATCAGGCCATAACTGCAAAAGTGCAAACCGCAGTTACCCGGCTGGAACCGGAGTTGGCCGTATCTTTACGGAAGCTTGAAAAGGCGGACTTCATCCTTGTGTTGGGGGCGGATCCGATCAATGAGGCGCCCATGCTGGCGCTGGCCATGCGACAAGCCCAAAGAAAGGGGGCAGTAATTGTGGTGCTGGACCCCCGGCCCGTTTCGTTGCCGCTGGAATTTATCCATCTGCCGGCGGCATTGGATGAACTGAGTGTTTTAACCGGAAGCTTGATGAAAGGCTCTGTTGATCGGACCGCGGCAGCATCTCTCGGAGAAAGAGCGGTAGAAATTTATGATGCTGCGCCTGACGGCGACAGGGTTGACGAAACCTGGAGGGAGTTGATTTCCGGGGTTACCCATGAACTGCATAACAGCCTTCAGCCGGTGATTGTTTGCGGCACCGACATCGTACCGCATCAGATCCCCGGACTTGCCGCGGATGTTGCCCTGCTTTTGCGGGCAGCCCAAAAAAGGGCCGGGCTGTTCTACCTGCTGCCGGGTGCCAATGCCTTTGCCTCCGGGCTTATTTCCGATACGGAAAGATCCTTTTTGCAAATAATTGAAGGGATTGAAAACGGCGACATCAAAGCCCTGATTCTGGCTGAATGTAATCCCTTGCGGGAGTTT
>Ga0255055_10002549_pt1 | contig 12773 bp, 14 predicted proteins | sample JV7_2_27_MG_FD_188633 | JGI IMG/M metagenome (GOLD analysis project Ga0255055, IMG submission 188633) | Seawater microbial communities from Jervis Inlet, British Columbia, Canada - JV7_2_27 | ecosystem: Environmental > Aquatic > Marine > Inlet | place: Canada: British Columbia | collected...
GACTTGATGTACATGAAATCATGCATCGGTCGAAGTGAAGATAGGATGCGGTGCCTGCATCGGAACAAGTCCCGGGAACGTAACTCCCTAATCAGACAGTTCAGGAGACTGTCCTCTTTGATTCCGTCAGGCCCCATCCCTATCGGATAAACATAATAAGTGCTGTTAAAGTATTTATAGGTTAATATGCCCATTAGCCAGGAAATCGCATTTTCTTTGAGAAATAGGGATTCTTTTTGGGCTTAAGTCTCTTTTCTTTTCTTGGTTCTGGCCATAATGTCTTGTAATGTTTTGCCATGTAATTATAAATTATATCAATAGAATCTCCTGCTTCGTAATAGACTTTTTCATTCATTTTGGATAAATGTTGCTCATTTCTTATTTCATCGATTAGTTTTCTAGACCAATCAGTAACGTCCTCTGGGACAAACCTACCCTTAAGGTCGTATAGCATATTTGTGTTTCCCATGCTGCTGTTTTATAGAAAAGTTTTAAAAATTAACTACCTTGTTGCAGCTTCTGAATCTCGGGTGTGAGCACATTGAGCTTTTGCACGGTCTCCCGCATCTCTCTGTTGAGCTTCTTCACTGTGGCCTCGATCTCTGCTCTTTGTCCCTCAACCATGAGCTCGATGTCCTTCACTGTCTTCTTCGTCATGATGCCCGCGCCGATATCTGTAAGGAGCTTCTTGTCGGTTAGCTTGCCCCTGGCAAAGATCCCGGTTCCCACGGGGAGCAGAATCTCACTGCCGTCCTTTGATTTCTTGAGATCATCTATGAACTGCTTAGTGGCCTCGATCTCCATATATTTTCGTTCTATGATCTCCGCTTCCCTCTGTATCTGTTCGAGGTGCGTATGGAGTATGCGGTATGTAAGGACTTTCTGTTGTATCTCCTGCTGCTGGTCCTGTTCGACTATCTCCTTCTCTTTTTCCTCGTCAACTATTATCTCCTTGGTCATTATGAATCACCTATAACAACTTCAGCCTTCCTGTCACTTTATCCACATCCGCCTCGGGGGCGGGTCCTATTGCAACAGCAGTCATTGTGCCGGGCTTCAGCTCTGTCCTCCCTGCATCCTTTATCAGAGAAGCAGGAAGCCCCAGCTCCTTGGCCAGGTTGAACGCATTGAGAAGTTCCTTGTCATCCGCGACCTTTACAACGACCTTTTTTGCACCCTCGTGTTCCCATTCCAAGCGCTCACGCGCCTGGGCTTTTTTGTAGGCATCGAGGGATGCATGTGCGACCTGAACAGCAAGCTTTCCCTGACTCAGCTTCAGGTCCTTTCTAACAACTATTACCTGTTTATACATATATAAATGATATATTCTTGATTTTAAAGTTTTGATTAATCTCAACTATCGAAGGACTATTGATAATATGAATTGTTGTTTTTTAAAATAAATAAAGAGGGGAAACCCCCCAACTACCAAAATAAATGGGCGGAATTCCTAATGTTATTAATGACTTATGCTACGGTTCCTGAGAGGGTTCCTGAAGACTTTCCTGCAACTCCTGTGTCCACGTATGTGAAGTCAATGTCCACTTTTACTGAGTATGAGCCGGATGTTGGCATCGTTGCACCACCGTATGCTCTGAACCATGCCTGTTCATTTGAACTCAATACATCAGACACAGGATCATTGGTTGTTGTTGTAGCACCGGCAACTGTTGCTGTCACATTGGTGATATCTATTGTTGTTCCCTGAGCATTCCCGAGAAGGATATACACACCTGTGCTGTTAACTACATAACCACCTGTAGGAATCTGAAACCCTGAAAAGCCCATAGGAACTGCGGTTGTGTAACTTGCCGGATTAAATATTCCCAAGGCGTAAAGTGCTGCACCCACTATTATTACAATCAGTATAGCCCATCCGTATGTCATCAGATATTCCATTGCTGTTTGTGCTTTCATTCTATTCATAGGTATCTGTTATATTATTGGCATAAGTTACTTATAAATATAATTATCGATATCTTTGTACAGCTAGGTAGTTATTCCTGTTAGTGTGCCTGAGCTTTGTAGGTCCTGTATGTTGGTTTCAAGATCTGTGAAAAAAATGCTCACCAGTAATTTATAAGGATCACCTGACTGAATATCTGAAAATCCCGTCATTACTATTATGTATTCGTCTCCGGAAGATATTACTCCACTTGATGTGGTATTGATTAAAGTCTGTCCGCCGTGTTCTGCTTCAACCCGGGTAATAGTAATATCAGAACTGTGTGTGTTTCTTACCTTTAGCATGACGTTTCCTCCAGAGCTGAATTCCCATGCTCCTTTTAAAACATGAAAACCATAGAATCCTCTACTGGTATACTGTACATAAGTTTTGTAATCAAAAATACCTAAAGAAAAAAGTGCTGCACTCACTATTATTACAATCAGTATCGCCCATCCGTATATCATCAGATATTCCATTGCTGTTTGTGCTTTCATTCTGCTCATAAATATCTGTAAAATACTTGATGTGGAGGGATATAAAGATAAATTAGCTTGGAATAATTGCAGCGAACAGACTACCAACCACAAGCCTTGTTGTATAGAAAACCACGAAGGATATCGCCATCAGGATGGGTATATACTTTATCCCTGCCTTTTCCTTTCCGGAGCCTATTAGTCCTATGAGAATCCCGCTAAAAATGGTCGTAATCGCTATTGCCGCTACCGAGAACCATAAAAGGAATTCCGGTGATACCTCGATCCCAAAGTTCATGAGAGGGAGATTGCTCGAATAGTCCTCGGGTATGTATATATCCTCTCCCATCGAGCCTATTGTCATGACAAGATGGGATGAAAGCCCGTAGAGTAAGGGCGCACCCACACAACCGGCAAAGCCGATGAATATGGCATACATGAGTATGTTTGCCGTGACCTCCTTCTTTATGGTCTCTCTTCGCCTCATATCTCGGGCAGTCTCTTCGAAAAGCGATACCAGCTGGCCTCCTGATATGGTACCCTTCTTGAGGAGTATGACAGTCCTTTCCAGAATATCGGATTTTATGGTCTTCGTGAACTCGTCAAGGCTTTCCTGAAGGGACCTTCCTGTGAGCATCTCCTTTCCTACATTTCTTATGGCCTCGGATAAGGGGCCAAACTCCTTCCTTGCAGAGAGTAGTATCGCCCTGCTTGGTATGAAACCGGATCGCACGTTCGCTGCTATTATCTGGAGGACGTCGGGAAGTATGGACTCAACGAACTTTGTCCTCTTGTCCACAGCGAGCAGGAGGAACCCATGGAAAAGGCCGAAGATCCCCGCAGTGAGGACTGCCCAGAAAAAGAAGAGGTCTACATTGATCAGGTAAGAGACCACGAAGCCTAGGGCTGCGCTTATGGAAAGTGAGTAGTTGCAGAACATGGCCGGATCGGTATTGGAGCCGGAATATGTCATGAGGTTCTTGATTTTCTTTTTGTACCACTGCGGCATTAATTTATACATATCAATTAATTGGTTTAGTTAAATAAAATAATTTATTAAATCGGGTTTCAGGTACCAAGGGAATGGAAGCATCCTGCTTTAGAAGCCAAGGCCTTTGATTCCTCTTCTCTGGATAAAGTCTTGCGCTCCCCCACATTCATCCGCGATGACCGTTGCCTCAAGGAGTGTGTTCTGGATATTGTCTTCTTGTATGATCCCGAGCTCGCCTGCTGCTATACCTACCTTGGTATCGTTCTTCGCGACGCTACCATCGGAATACGTAAAGAGAGTAGTGAAGTTCAGGTCCACCTTGCCCCGGTTGTCAACGTACAGGAAAAGTCTCTGGGCACCGGAATCATATCTTGCACCCTGGATAAGAATAGATGCATCAAGACAGTAATCAAGGCTTCTTCTCTGAGACTCTGCAAGCTGCTGGACCCATGTTGCCAGCATACCCGATACAATCAGTGTAAGAGCTATCAGCATTATCACGGCAACCAGGGGAGAAATACCTTTTCGATTCATCTAATAATTATTTGTTTAACAGGTATATAAATTATTTCCCTATTGGAAAATGATTGTTGCGAAGTTAAAGATCCCGTAGCCTATGATAATCAGCAGTAGGGAATGCTTCAAACCCGCAACAAGAGAACCTTCAGCCATTTTTCCTGTTGCGAGACCCGCAAAGAATCCCTGGATCACAATGAATGCCGTGAAGCTGCCACTGAACATCTCGGGTGTTGGGACCTCCCCTTCATCATTCAGAGAGAGGATATCCTCTCCCTGGATTGCAAGGTTCGGTATGAGAAAGACCTGGAGTATGACCAGGATCCCTATGAAAACGAAGAAGATTATGTATGATGTTACTATCTGAGAGTATATCGCGGTTGTTCGTTCCTTCTTGATCTTGTTTATCGTGACAAGGGATTTGCTCACAGCATCTAGGGTGTCCGATATCTTGCCGCCGATCTTGTATGTCGCTATTATCGTTGCGACCGCCCTCCCCACCAGGCTGGAATGTGTGTTATTTGCGAATGTTGACAGGGCCTTCTTGAATGGTATCCCCCATTCCATCTGCGATGCGAGCCTCCTTACATGCTTCGAAAGCTCAAGGTAATCCCTTTTCGAGCAGTGATTGAGCGCCATGGGAAGCGTCATTCCGGATTTTATGGAGTCCGAGACATCCCTGATGAACACTATGAACTGCTGCTCTATCTGCTTGCTGACCCTGTAACGCGAATACAGCAACCACACTGCTGGTACGGATGCTATGATACCACCAACCATGTTAAAGACGGGGAAGAGTATGGGGTAGGCATCCATTATGTACAGGAAATTGAAGCCAAGTATGATGAGGCCTGTCCCAATGAATATGACCTCTTGTGTGTGCTTGAATTTGAACTTCATGCTAAACACCCACAGGTCTTCTTGTTTTTATCAGGCCTATCATCATGAACTGGAAGAAGAAAAGGAACATGAGGATCCCTATCAGTATCAGGTCTATGCTTATCCCCAGGCCGAGGAATGATGATATGACAAGAATGAAGGTGATGCCGAGGGTTGGGAATATCACAGCGAAGATCATGTACATCAGGGCAAGAGGGTTCAGCTGCGCACCGTACTTCTTAATCGCTATTATCTGGTCCGATGCAAGGCTTATAACTATCTGGTCAAGGGTCGCACCGATATCAGCTCCGGACTTGAGCGCATTGACTATCTGCCACATCACCCTTCGAAAGTAAAGGGAGGGATTCATTCTTGCGAGCTTCTCAAGAGCATTGATCTCTGATTTTCCTGTGTTTATCTCATTGACAGCTTTCTGGATTTCCATGGAAAGCGCACCGTAATTGCTCTGTGATATGGAGTTCAAGGCATTGAACAGAGGAACACCGGAGCGAATCTCTATTAAAAGGTGATGGAGGGCATAAGGAAGATTAGCCTCGAGGTTCTTGATCTTCTTATTGACCTGGAGCTTGGGATAGAAGGATATGTAGAAGAATGACATCAGGGCTAATGAGAACCCCACTGCAAAGGACAATCCAAAGCCCCTCATCAGTGGTACCTTAGCCGCCAGGGTCACTATGTTCATGGTCCCGAACATCACAGTGAAATAGAATGAAGCAGCGAAGAATGCGAGTGCTGTCCACTCCCTGGGTTCATAATCATATCCTGACTGCTCGAGCTCGAAATCCAAGGCAGGGAAGAAATTGGACAGTGCATCACCGATGTTTATGAACTTCTTTGCAATCCTCATTGATGTGTCAAGAGGCATAGGTAGAACTGGGATTCTCTTTTTCGTCATAGAAAATATTTGGTCTGGGGTAATAAATTAATATTAATTATCTACCGGCTTTCCTGTCCTTCTTGGCCTGGTCCTTGAGCCTTTGCATCTTCATAAGGAAACCACAGCTTTCGCACTTGATGTTCACAGGCCTCTTGAAAATCTGGCTTATATTGCCATTATGACCGCACTCAGGACATCTATAGAAACCTTCAAGTGTATCAGAATCGGCCTTTACTCTTGCTCTAACATTACCTTTGGGTTCACCCGCCTTGTTATTGATAGGGCGGTTCGTAATGTACTTGTAATTGAGGACCTTTCCTTTTGGCATATTACCAATACAGAATAGGTGTGCTGGTATAAATAATTATCAGTGTTTGAGTTCAATTTTCATGAAATCGTACGCAGCTACCGTGTTTTTAAAGACTTTCTTCGCTTCCTTTTCAAGCTCTGAGGTCTGGCGATATCTCCTGGAGAAGTGTGTAAGAACCAGTTTTTTCACTTTCGCCCTGCGTGCGACCTCTGCTGCATCGCGCACGCCGGAGTGCATCCTTCCTTCCTTGTCCTCTGCAAAAGTGGCGTCGTGGATAAGGAGGTCCGCTCCCTTGGATATCGTGATAAGGTTCTTGGTGTACTTGGTATCGCCGGAATATACGGCCTTAATCCCAGGCCTGAGAATGCCCACATCCTTGAGCGCAATCTTCTTGCCCTTGAGGGTGATCTGACCCTTTTTCTTAAGAATTCCTACCATGGGGCTCTGTTTGAGGCCGTACTTCTTTTCGGCCTTCTTTATGTCCACATTCCAGTAATCATGCTCCCTGAAAGCATACGCTACGCTTGGCACAGTGTGCTTTACGGGTATGGACAAAACATCAAATCTTTTATTATGATAGACAACCTTGGACTCATCTCCCTCAAACGGCACATTCACTGCCTTAATCTCAAAGCGCGGTCCCCAGTAATCAAGGTCCAGGATGTCCGAAACGAAGCGTTCAGCTTCAGGCCCATAAATCCAGAGGGTTTTTTTTCTCCTCTCGAGATTCATGGTTTGCATGAGCCCTATTAAACCTGCCCAGTGATCCGCATGCCAGTGCGTGATAAAGATGCGATCCACTTTCATGAATGATTTTTTCGCCTGCATGAGCTGCTTCTGCGTGCCTTCACCACAATCCCAAAGCATGGCTTCCTCATCATACTGTAACCAAATGCTGGCGTGGTTCCTTCTCTTGTCAGGTATCCCCGAACCAGTGCCGAGGAAAACTATTTCGAGCATAGTTAATGTTTGGAATAGGAACTAATAAAAAATAGTTACTTGAGATGAACCCTAATAACTTTCCCGTACTCAACGGACTTGATGTTGTGCATGCTCTTGAGCTCTTTCTCTATTGGTTTGAGGTTGTCCCTCACAGTGAGCTTGTCAACTTCTGCCTTCAGCGAGAGCCCGCGGTCTTTCTTCGCTTTCCATATGCGGCCATTGATGTCCATGAGCTCATTTGTTGTGAAGGGCAGCTTAAATTTGAGCAGGGCAGAATCAGGTTTCGGGAATATGAGCTTGTTTATGTCCCCTCCCCTTAGGTCGCCGTAAAGCTTTTGGCATATGAATGGTGTAATGGGCGAAAGCAGGGTAATGAGTGTGTCAAGGACCTGGTTCAGCGTCACGACAGCCGCAGCTTGCTCCTCTTTTGTGAACTTATTGTTCTGATTGTATGCTCGCTCCTTGACCATTTCCAGGTAGTGCGAGGCGAATGTCTCCCAGATGAAGTTCTTCACTCTTGTCACGGCTGCATGGAAATCAAAGTTGTCATAGTCCGCTCTCGTCTTATCAATAAGCTTGGCTGTTTCGGAGAGTATCCATGTATCCGCCAGGGTGGGCTTGGCCTGTGTCTTTGGTTTGGGGAAACTGGAAATGAACCTTGCGATGTTCCAGAGCTTGGTCAGGAACTTGGATGCCCCCTCTATGCGTTCAAAGGAGCAGCGGATGTCGCCAGTTGTTATGTTCCCCTCAAGCGCACACCATGCCCTGAAAGGCTCTGCACCGAATCTGTTAATGATGTCATGAGGATCTATAACATTACCAAGGGATTTGCTCATTTTTGTTCCATCCTCATCAAGCACATGGAAGTGAATCCATACATTCTGGAAAACAGGCCTTCTCGTGAGGTGAAAACCCCTTAAAAGTGTGTAGTACAGCCAAGTCCTAACAATCTCCTTGCCCTGGGGCCTCAGGGAGCATGGGAACGACTTCCTGAAGAAGACGTCGTCCTTGGTGTACTTGAGTATCTTCATGGGTGATATGGATGAATCGAACCATGTGTCAAAGACAGCGAGCTCGGGCTCGAACCTGTTCGACTTGCACTTGGGGCATGCCTTGACGGGTGGAGACTCCTTCCATGGGCGGTAATACCTGCCCTTTGGAGGGACTATGGCCTGGCCGCAGTCAGAACAGTACCACAGCGGGACCTCAGTCGCATAGAACCTGTTCCTGCTTATGGGCCAGTCCATGGATACGGTGTTAATCCAGTCAAGGAGTATCTGCTTTGATGCTGGAGCAAAGAACCTGGTCCTGTCAGCGATCTTCCGGAGCTTCTCCTTGAAATCCATCTGGCGAAGATAGTAAGCCGGCATGGCTATGAACTCTATGGGGTTCTTGGTGCGCTCGCAGACAGGGGTCCTGTGCATTATCTTCTCCTGTTTATCCAAAAACCCTTCCTTCTTGAGCATGCCTATGATTTTCGTGCGGGCATCCGCAATCTTCATGCCCTTCAGGAATCCGGCGTTTTCGTTCAAGGTCCCGTCCGCTTCTATGGCTATGACCTCCTTGAGTTTCATCTCGCGGAAGAACCTGATGTCAGTGTAATCACCATAAGAACACATCATGACAAGCCCTGTCCCTTCGTCTATCTTGGCATATGGGTGAGCCTTGATCGGAACCTCTTTATTGTACAAAGGTACTATAGCGGTCTTCCCCTTCAGATGCTGATATCTCTCATCCTTGGGATTGAAAAGAATCATCTCGCATGTGCTAAGGAGTTCTGGTCTGGTTGTCCCTATGGTAATGAACGTGTCCGTGTCCTTGATCCTGAACCGGACGTGATTGAAGTCCGTAGTGATGTCGCGATAGACTATATCCGCATCGGATATGGTAGTCCCGCAAACGGGACAGTAATTGCTTACCTTGTCCGCCTTGTAAATCAGGCCCTGGTGCCACATCTCGATGAAGGTGTCCTGGGTGAGCTGGCGATATTCAGGGGAATCAGTATAATAGATGTCGCCTATCTTCTCCCCACGCTCCCAGGAATTATAGGAATGTCCCAACCTGTAGAAGGTGTCAAGCGATTCGATGCTTGATTTCTCAAGGATCTTCTCGCAGAGCTGGACGAACTTCTCGCGTGGCGTGTTCATGACCGAGACCTTGTACGTCTTTTCCACAGTCACCTCTATGGGAATGCCATTACGGTCCAGACCGAGAGGAAACAGAACATTAAAGCCTGTCATTCTCTTGTAGCGCGCGATCATGTCCATGATCGTGTAAGTAGTGGCATGGCCCATGTGAATGGGGGCGTTAACATATGGTGGTGGAGTATCAATTGAGAAAATGGGTTTGTTATCCTTTGGATTAAACTTATAGCTTTTAGCGTCCCTCCACTGCTGTCGTATCTTCTCTTCAAAGTCCTTATTCCATCGCTTTCCGTCAAGCATAAGTCCCCCTTGTAAGCATAATTTAAAAATATGGTGGTTTGGGATAATAAGATTAAGGTCCCCTGAAGGGATATCTTGAAAGAACTTGCTCAGAAGTGCAATAACAATCCCTTCCTTCCTTCATGAAAACGAAGCGAATTTCTCCCCTATGATAATTATGACCAGCATAAATGCCCAAGTCTGAATAACGAGCATCCTCCTGAAGATAATTCTTGAGAAAGCGCTCCTCATTCAATACAGAGTCAAACATGAAATAATATTTGTTTTGAAAATTAATATTGCTTACCCACGTAAACGAAGTGCTTGGCCTTTTTACCGCACACAATGCATTTTCCGGCCTTGGGATTCTCGGGTTTGTCCGCACGCTCGCCGCGCACATCACCATGAAGCTCATCCTTAATTTTCTGGGCACAGGGGACGCCCTCGATATCCATGGAGCAGTATGCAATTTTCGTGAAGCCACCCTTGCTCAGGTTTGCTTCAAGCTCCTTCATGTTCCTGGCCTGATGCATGTTCTTCCTGAAGAATGAATCCGCTTCCCTCCTGAGCTTCTGACTCAGGGCTTCGCCCTCACTTTCAAGTTCCCTGACAAGGCTCTTAACCCTGATTTTCTTTTTGTCTTTCGTATCCCTGCGGACCAGTGTCGCGGTTTTCTCCTTGACCTCGCGGGGACCGATCTCAAGCCTTATGGGAACACCCTTCATTTCCCAGTCATTGAATTTCCAACCTGGTGTGTAATCCCTCTCGTCAATCTCAACGGAAACACAGGCTTCATCAAGCATTTTCTTCAGTTGTTCACAATACCCGAGAACCGATTTGTTCTCATGATGGTTTATCGGGACTATAACAACCTGCATCGGTGCAATCTCCCAGGGGAACCTGAGGCCTTTATCATCGCCATGCAGGGCAATTACAGATGCAAATATCCTCCATATTGCGGGTCCGTAACACGTCTGCCATCCATACTTCTCCTTCTTGTCCTTGTCCACAAACTTGACATCAAATGGTTTTGAAAAATTCTGACCCAAAAGATGTGTTGAAGGTTGCTGGATTATCCTGCCATCAGGCATTAAACTATCTGCAGCGTAAGTATAGACCGCGCCCGGGAACTTGTCCCAGTCAGGCCTGCGGAAGAAGAGGAACGGAATGCCAAACACTTTGTGCATGACATTCTCTGTAATCTTCATATCCTCCTTTACCTGGTCCTCTGCTCCCTTCAGGGTCGCGAAAACATTGTGAGCTTCAATCCAGAAGAACTCTCTTCCGCGTATGAAAGGTCTTGTGGCTTTGGTTTCATAACGCCAGACCTGGCACCTCTGGTAGAGCTTGAGTGGCAGGTCGCGCCAGGAGCGTATCCATATGGAATACATGGAGTACATTGCAGTCTCCGATGTGGGTCTCATGGCAAGCTTCTCTTCAAGCTTTTTATCACCTGCATGAGTGACCCAGAAAACCTCGGGAATAAAACCCTCCACATGTTCTGCCTCCTTCTTGAAGTTTGATTCGGGTATGAGAGCGGGAAACCACACGGGTTTATGTCCAGTCCGCCTCATCTCGCGCTCATAGTAGTCGTACATCAACTCCATGGTCATTACAGACCATGGCCTGTGGACCAAAAACCCTTTGACATTGTGGCGCATGTCAGCTAACTCAGCCTTGGCAATAACCTCAGAAAACCATTCAGAGAAATTGCTTTTAGGATTCGTGATGCCTATAATTTCCTCTTTTTCAGCCATATGCTAATAGTTTCGCAAATTAGACTTATATTTATTCGAAAAAATTCAAATATAATATAATGAAATACTACATAGTATCACTCGTTTTGATGTTGGTTTTATTACCCAGTATAGTTACTGCTACAGATTATTATGTGGACAATTCCCTTTCCACTAATGGAAATGGTTTATCCTGGACCACAGCGTGGAACAGCTTTGGAGCAATCCAGTGGGGGAGCATAAGTGGGGGAGACAGCATTTATATTAGTGGTGGTTCATCACAAAAGACATATTCTGAGGTGCTTGACATAGAAGCATCTGGTTCACCTGGGAATCCAGTCACAGTAAGGGTTGGACAAACAAGTCCCCATGATGGTAAAGTAATTATAGAAGATTCAAATGATGCATATGGAATTGGTGTATTCGGTCAATCTTATGTTACAATCTCAGGACAGATAGGTTCTGGCAATGAAAAAAACATTGTTGTGAGAGGCCATAGTAATGATGAAATCAGACTTAATTCGATTACAGGAGTTATCATGGAGTATTTGGAAGTAGGACCAAACACAAACGATGAATGTATCTTAGTTGAAGAATATATCACTTCAGGTAATATTATCAGGCATTGTGATATCCATGACTGTTATGATTATGGGATTCTTGTCGCACGTCCTGATGGAGATGCAAATGCAGGTATCACCAATGACGAGCATCTCATAATAGAGAACAATGAGATATATAATCTGGGGCACGACGCTATCCATGCAGCTGGTTATGCAGGTGGACTGACCATAAGAAGAAATCATATTCACACACAATTGGAAGGTGTAAATTATCACCCATCATATGTTGATGGAATGCATTTGAGAGGATTTATACACCTTACAGTCGAATCCAATGAGATCCATGATCTTTGGTCTGGTGATGGAGTTAATGGCTATCTTTATCTGGAATGTGATTCAGTTCAATCAAATGAAGATTGCCATGATATTCGTGTAAACAACAACGTGATTTATGAAACTGACCATACAACAAATTCCGATCAAAATAGTAGAGGTATTCAGTTTGCACCCAAGTATTGCAGTTCCCTATCAAATGTGGAGATATCCAGCAACACAATCGTTGATACAAGAGTATGGGGCATAATGGCCTCGGACTGGAGCCAGATCCCAAGCTCGGAAATGTCAAATGTAAGAATATTCAATAATATTATTTACAATAATGATCAGAGGTCCGGAGGAACCAGTGACAGAATCTCATTCGTTTTTCATGATCTTCATAGCACAGTCACGACAGGAAGTTTTGGAGATACTCCCACTCCTGACATTATCTGGGATTACAATCTAGTGGATGCATTGAATGCTCAAGCCATCTGCAGATATGGGACAGGTGACCCAGGTACTTTAATGGATTATTCCCAGTTCAATTCTGCTTCAGGATGCGATGACCATGGTGTAGAGGCTGATCCGATTTTCTTATCATATTCAGAGAATGCTGTGGATGATGCGTCAGATTTGCAACTGGCTTCAAGCGATACTGCTGCCCGGGATTCAGGAACAGCAAGCTCACAATATTCCGTTGATTTCGCTGGTGTAACAAGGGCCGTCCCATGGGACATCGGTGCATATGAGCTGACACAGGGAGGGATACACATTTC
>Ga0255055_10002550_pt1 | contig 12772 bp, 10 predicted proteins | sample JV7_2_27_MG_FD_188633 | JGI IMG/M metagenome (GOLD analysis project Ga0255055, IMG submission 188633) | Seawater microbial communities from Jervis Inlet, British Columbia, Canada - JV7_2_27 | ecosystem: Environmental > Aquatic > Marine > Inlet | place: Canada: British Columbia | collected...
CATCGCTTATGAGATGTCGTTTTACCGATCGTTTGTATATATCCAACAATTCATCCCGAGCCTGCTCGTCCGTCTTCATTGGCGAAAACGGTTTCGGTGTGAACCGATACCAGCGCCTGACAATTACTTTGCCTTTTTCTGCGATGAGCATTGTACCAGGTGCCAGTTTCTTGATACCCTTGTATATAGTGAATGGTGAGGGAGTGTAGCGATAACGCAAGAACATATTTACCGCACTCGGGTCGACATCGGTTTTTTCTTCTTGAGCTGTAAGAATAGACCGCACTTCAGATCCGAAGTAGAGACCCCATTGATCTTCCCTATAGTAAACTGGTTTTATACCCATGGCATCACGGGCTATGACTAGTTTCTTTTCGCTTTCATCCCAGATAGCCAGCCCGAACATGCCATTGAGATGATTCAGGACATCCTCTCCCCACTGCTTGTATCCGTATATGATTACCTCTGTATCTGACTTTGTACGGAAACCGTGCCCGAATGACTCGAGCTCTCTACGCAGTTCGGGGAAGTTGTATATTTCGCCGTTGTATACAATCCATATTTTCTCTTGATCATCAGCCATTGGTTGGTGGCCACCGGCCAGATCAATTATGGATAGTCTTCTGAATCCCAAGCCAACAGGTCCTGAAATGTAGTAACCTTCATCGTCGGGACCTCGGTGAACCAAAGATTGTGTCATTCGTCTGATGCCCATAGTATCTATGGGCCTGCTACTGTTATAGTTGTATTGCCCGCATATACCACACATATTCGACCTTTTATTCTATGATATGCCTCTGGCAGAGATAATGAACAAAAGAGAAAGCTAATTCCTATCTGCTGTGAGAACTAAGTGAATTGTTCCAGGAGCTGCCTGTATATGAGTTCGACTGTTAGCACTTTGTTTATTTCATTTAAATAGTTTTTTTTCCCATTTATGTGATCTTGAACAATTTTTTCAAGGTACTTTCTATTTAGATATGGCCGGGTAAGTGCGCGCCTGTCAAATATTATGTCTTTAATATAGTGTGACAACTCATCGCGGAATAACTTCCTATAGTTCAATAATTGGTACCGCCCAACCATATGTCTTTCCAGTCCTGATACGCCTAAAATGGTATCTAATCTCACTAGTATCGAGGGCATTTGATAGGCATAGATGTATTCTGATTTAAATAAAAGATAGTAAAGCGACTTACGGGTTTTCGAAATCAATTTACCTGATTTACCGCCTTGTCCCCTGTCGGTCAATATATTTATTAAGTTTGAACACCCCTTTTCCACAACCCTCAGGGGGATTTCATCGGTTGCCCGGAGATCCTCTGGAGCCTGATACATAAGCTCAACTAGATCATTATCCAAGTACGGCGTACGAAGTGTGAGTTTGGACTGCTCTAAGGATAATCGTCCATATTCGTGCCAAGGCACCTCTTTGAACACGGCAAAGGTTAGGCTATCGCATTTCCTGCTCACTTGTAAGGCTCCCTCTCCGCCCTCCACGAACTTCTGAAAATCAGACGAAAAAATACTGCGCCACAATCTTAGAGGTTTCTTCAGCATACTGTGGTTTCTTACGATTTCACTCCCAAACTTTCCTGTAATTCGAATGGGGGCTATCTCTCTTACAGATTCATTGAAGTATATATCATGCGACCCGCAGACATCATGACACCCATCAGTAACATACACTGTTTTTTCTGCAAATCGAGGAAATTCCGAGATGAAGTCGCTTCCAAGACGTATGATCTCATGCTTTTTGTGACATGAATCGGCAATTTTTTTAGCGATCCTTGCGTCTATGATTGTTTTGTCCATCCCTGTGAATGTGTAGCATGGAAATTCCCCAACGTGGTTATCCAGCCATGCCATTATCATTCGGGTATCGAATCCCGATGTCAGAGAAATTCCAATTTTGTTATACGGGACTAAATACCTGGGCAGAATAGTACTGAAGGTTTCGAAGAATCTGCTAAGAAAATCCTCACTTGAAAGTTTCTGCGAATCCTCCCATAGTGTCCGGTCAAAATATTGCTTTTTTTTAATACTTCCACACGTATTAATCCTCCAGGTGAACCCGGCAGGGAAAAGATTGATGTGGGAAAACAAAGTCTGATCCCCGAGGACACAATCGCAACTGAAAAACTGCCCCAGACTTTTATTGTCTATCCGCCGTAGGTTTTCACGCACCTTTAGAATTGCCTTGGCTTCAGATGCGAAGAGCAGTTCATCTTTTCCTTCATGATAGTAAATTCTATGCATTCCGTATCTATCATTGAATAGAATCGAACACTTTTGCCTGTGATCTATAACGACTCCACTAAACCATCCGTTCAACTTCGTAAAAAATTTATCATCCTCCTCCTCATACAAATGTACCAAATAGCTTGCATCGTGCAGATTGAGTCCATGAACATGGTTCCCTGCACAAAACCGATTGTAGTTCTCAGAAAACTCCTCGCCAGAGAAGATAATGACGATGTCCTTCTTTTCATTAAGCACTGGCATACAGTCCGAGAACGATCCTGTGTGGGAAACCCATCCGATGTAAATCCCCAGTTCTTCGCATGTGTATTTTCCAGATGTGTAAAAGGGTTCATGCATCATGCTTTTGATCATGGCATCCAGATCTTTGACAACTTTTTCGCTTCTTTCACCGCTAACAATCCCAATAATTCCTGGCATTCAGCAAGCTCCTAGAAATTCCAGTCTGAATTCATTCATCGCAGTTTTCCCCTAAAAAATGTGCGTGATCATCATAACACCCTATATCCAAAACCTCTCTACCTTGGTAAATTTTAAATCGAATTAGTCTAGGTATCTACCAATCGCTTGTTTCAATGGCTTAACACTTTTCATGAAGGAAAAAGGAGAGGCTGTTGAAGAGCTGAGACTGAGCCCAACGGTGCATGGGGACGTTGTCCCAACCGAGATACAGTTTTCGTGATCGAAAGGACCCGTCTGGCTTTTGCCAGCGAGTAATAACGTCATGTATAGCACATTCTACTACTTCATCCAGCTTCTCAAATTGACCTCTTAGCAAGGTTCCCAGATTGATACACTCTGCGTAATCGTAGAGTTCTTTTCGATATACAGTAATGCGTGGGGCCTGTGAGAAAGGCTTTGGCAGGCTTTTGTCATCAAACAATTCTCTCGTATAGTACTGTACACCTTTTTCAATACTTTTGCGGCACTTTTGGTTTCCTGTTATCTTCTCAATCTTTGCAAGTGCCTTAAGCACAAAGCAGGTGTGGAAATGATCTACAAAATCTCTCACCTCGTCGGCTGCATAGCACCAGGATCCGTCGGACATCTGAGACTTCAACACAAAATTGAGATTACGTTCGGCTTTCTCCCAGTATCTCGGCTCTGAAAAGTCTAACGACGCACTAGTCAGTAGGAATGCCCGATAGGCACTTGCGTTTACCACACCGCCTTGCCTATCGCCGGGCATATAGCCGCATGAGCTGGTAACTGGATCGATTTTAAAATCATCAATATCGTTAAACGCATGCTCCGCTATGGAATGCATAACGTGCTTCCAGTGCTCATTTCTGTCCAACTCATACACCTGCTGGAAAGCCTCATACGCGTATGGAGTTGACGTTATGAGCGGCGTTCCGGCCGGTACTGTTCCGTTTCGCGTGACCCAGTCGAAGGGATATCCCCAACAGTAGTGTTTATACCCAGGAGACCTTGTCTTTTCCAAAGCCTCAAGAAAACGAACAGCCTTTTCATAGTATTTGTTGCTATCATCATTCTCGGCGAGAAAAGCAAAGCCCATAGCGTAATGTGCATCAGCAATTGGAAATCTCAACTTGGGCCCCAAGAATCGACGAGCGGACGGGATGGCTGCTTCACAGAATACCATAGGTAAAACTACGAATTTACCTATATAGGAATTCCTGTAATACAGTGCTTTCGCTTTACCCCCCACTGGACCGGAGTAGAGGGTTTGATAGTCATAGGATGTTTCACCATAATTCTCCAGCCATTGAATAAAGCTATTAACTGATTTAGAAATTTCATGCAACAATTCCATTTTACCTTTCTATGCAAAGTATGAATAGATTATAGTTTCTTTTTATAAACAATCATAAAAGGATAAGAGAGCACGATGTTCTTTGCCCCAGTTGTATGTCAATACTACCTCTCTGGAATTCCTTATTTTGTCGACCACTACTTCAGGATTATTACATATGAAACTAATCTGCCTGATTAGGTCGTCAACGTTTCCCGGCTCGAAATAAAAAATAGCACTCTCCGGTATCAACTGCTCTATTGTATATGTCCGGCTCGATATCACAGGTAGACCTTGAGTCATAAATTCGAGTATTTTTGTTGAGAAATATAAGTCACCAAATATCCCTGCCCTATGTGTGGAAATCCCCATGTCAGCACCATCCATGATCTCTATCACCCTATCCTGATTTACAGGCTTTATGTGCTCCACTTTATCGGCAACTCCAAGTTTTTGTGACAGCTCTAGCAGCTGCTCGAGACGGTTTCCAGACCCTAGAATCTGAAGATTGATATTCGGTATTTTACTGGATAGTTTAGCAATTGCTTTAACTGCCATATCGAGATTGTAATGCTCTGTTACTGTTCCACAATAGAGAATTTTTATTTCCCTATTATGATAGGGCCACTGATTTTTGATATTCTTTCTAATTGGAAATTTTCTCGAATCCGGTAAATTTTTAACAACTGCTACATCACTTTCATTACAGCCTGCTTTTTTAGCAACATTCTCAGCCATGGGATCGCTTACGGTTAGCAAGTGATCCACCAATCTATAGCTGATCCACTCCTGCATCTTGATTAGTTTTATTAAAAGATTTGATTTCTTTAAGTGATAATTTTCCTGAAACAACTCGGTCATAGGATCGTGGACATCCAAAACCAGAGTAGCACCAGTCCATTTCAAGGGTAATCCGGCCAATACTAGAAAATCAGGCATGTTGTGTATATGGACCACATTAAACTTGTACTTAAAATGAAGTCCTAGAAGTTTCCACATACCGAGAAAGGTCATCATTAAATACTCATAGAAATAACGAGCCATGCTACCCCTATTTCGAACCAAACGCACACGGTGTATATGGGCGCCATTAACCACTTCTTCTCGTGGTTCTCTACATCCATCAATTCTTGCCGGCTCCCACATGCAAACGACATGAGTTTCATACCCTGCAGCTGCAAGACACTCCGCTAAGCGCTGCACACGTGCATCTGTGAAATAGTAGGTATGTGCGAGCATGGCAATGCGCTTTATATTTTTTATTTCTCTACTCAAATCGTTTCTCCAGATCATCGATAATTTTAATGTGGGCCTTGCCATCACCGAAAATCTCACGATATTTCCCGGTGGGTTCAAAATCGTTTATGAGTCTAGCGATTTTTTCTGGATCCGGTCCTGTGAGCACCTTCCAACCCGCTTCTGATATCTCTGGAAACCATGACAACTCGATTAAAACGACGCATGGCTTTCTCATCAAATACGCTTCTCTCCGAACACCACCGGAATCTGTCAACACCTTATCCGCTCCTGCTACAACACGTATGAAGTCCAAGTAGCCAAGAGGCTTCAAGATCTCTATCTTTGAATGCGCTATTCGTTTCATCAAGCCGTTTGTTTCTAATTTTTTCAATGTCCGGGGGTGAGCTGGAAAAACGATTCTCTTACCGGACTTTATCAGTCCTTCGAAAATAGCATTTAATTTATTTCCGTTTTCAACATTTTCCTCACGATGTAAGGTTAAAACCATGTAATCCCCTCGGCTCGCCACTATGCCTTGATTATGCAATGTATAGATAAGTGCATCCTTCATGAGATCGCCCGAAAGCACAATTCTCCTTGACTCCACATTTTCTTCTTCAAGGTTTTTCACGTCTGTTTTGGTGCAACAGTAGATAACTTCTGCCAATACATCTGCCACACGACGGTTAATTTCTTCCGGGTTGTACAGGCTCTTGCTTCTTATGCCTCCCTCCACGTGGGCAAAGGGAATCTTATTCTTTATTCCTGCTACTGCTGCTGCCAGTGTGGAATTAACATCCCCATAGCTAAGAACAAAATCAGGACAGTCCTGACGGAGCACCTTGTCTAGTTTCAGAATGACCTCTCCTGAGAATTGTGCACTGTTATGGTTCTCTATATCTAGATAGTAATCAGGTTCGGGCAGATTAAATCCCTCGAAAAATACCTGGGACATTTCATAATCATAGTGTTGCCCGGTATGAATCATTATCTCATCTATTCGACGTTTCCTGCATTCACGATTAACCAGAAACTCCTTTACAAAATTGGGCCTGGTTCCTATTACCGAAAAAAATTTCATTCTTCTCCTTTGACCTCTTTAAAGATCGAGGCGATCTCTCGTTATGCTTTCATAAATTTCATTATCTTCTCTGATACAAAAGCGATCTGTGGTTCTTCCAGTTCAGGGAACATGGGTAGAGAGAGGATTTCATGGGATGCCTTTGACACTTCAGGGAAATCCGCTTCCCGGTGATTCAGATAATCATACGCCACAAGGTTTGGGAGGGCGATCGGATAATGGATTCCCGTAGCTATGCCGTGAGATTTTAGATAATCCTTCAGACCTTCCCTTTTACCATCCTTGACCCGGACAACATATAGGTGATAGACAGCCTTTACATCGGGAATCTCAACCGGTGTAACAAGGCCACTCTCCTTGAGGTAGTCATTATAAAGATCGGCATTTTGCCTACGGCGTTCGTTCCAATCCGGAAGATGCTTCAGCTTGACCTCCAATATCGCAGCCTGGATCCCATCCAACCTGCTGTTCACGCCTTCCAATTCATGATTATATTTCTCCATCCTGCCGTGGTTGGCGATCATTCGCGCTTTTTCAGCGAGAGCGCTATCATTGGTGACAATAGCGCCTCCATCGCCATAGGCACCAAGATTTTTACCAGGGTAGAAACTGAAGCATGCAGTATCTCCGATCGACCCGATCTGATGTCCTCTGTACATGGCCCCGTGGGCTTGTGCGGCATCCTCGATGACCTTCAGGTCGTTTTCCCCTGCGATATTAAGAATATGATCCATGTCTGCAGGCTGCCCGAAGAGATGGACCGGAACAATGGCCTTCGTCCTTTCATTCACCTTTGTTTCTATCTTCCCGACATCAATGTTATAAGTCTCTGTATTTATATCGACAAACACAACCTTCGCACCTGCCATGGTAATTGCTTCGGAGGTTGCAATGAAGCTATTGGCCGCAGTGATCACTTCGTCCCCTGATCCAATGCCCAAAGCCCTGAGTGTTATGTACAGTGCGTCTGTTCCGTTTCCCACACCCACACAGTTCTTTACCCCGCAAAACGCCGCAAAGGCGTCTTCAAAGGATTTTAAGAATGGGCCCCCAACGAAAGCTGTTTTTGCTATAACCTTCAAGATAGCTTGGTCTATCTCCCCCTTGATACTTTCATACTGTTTTTTCAGGTCTACAAATGCAATGTCCATAATTCTCCTCAATAAGGCAGATTTGAAATATCCTTGATTAATCGTGCAGGATTACCTACGACCACACCATTATCAGGAACATCCTTTACAACAACCGCACCTGCTCCTACCAACGCATTTTGTCCTACGACGACGCCCGGCAGGATAGTTGAATTCGCTCCTATTTTCGCCCACTTTTTAATAATTGGCCCCTTGAGGTTCTCCTTTGCGCCAGACGAAAGGGGATACTTCGCATTGGTAAGAACGACATTCGGCCCCAGCCACGAATGATCCTCGAGTACAGAGTACTCAGGAACAAACACCTGGCTGTGAATCCTGACGTTATTCCCTATCTGCACGTGATGTTCTATCACGCTCAATGTACCCACGCTGACGTTATCGCCTATATCATTCAGTTCCCTGATATTCACCTTGTTTCCAGTCTGAAAGTTTTTACCGATTCTGTTACCTGCATAGATCACGGTATGTGACCGCAGCTGAGCGCCCGGTCCAATTCTTGTTTGGAGCTCACCATCGCGTTTTCCTCTCGGAGGGACGCCCAAAATACAGTACTCTTCAACAACCGAGTCCTCTCCAAGTTCGACGCCCACATAAATTTTGTATTGGCTCTGCTCTTTCACATCATGCCCAATTTGCACTTCTTCGGTTGAAACCGAAGAGTGATTTCATTGCCGGTTTCAATGGACTCATATATAGCGCTGATCAGTTCAAGAGATTTTCTTCCCTCAAGACCATCAACCAGACCGGCCCTGTTATGCACTACCGAGTCGATTACCCCCTTGAGGTATTCTCCGAGGTTGTAACCCCAACCCTCAGGATTTTTTCCGAATCTTTCGAAAATATCGTCATCCGAAGGATCATGTTCATCGAATTCCCATGTCACCAGTTCGTTCATGTAAAACCCGCCGATCACAACAGTCCCCTTTTCACCCAGAATGCTGATCGAACCTTCCAAATCCTTAGGACGGGTAGCCGTAGTAGCTTCAACAATACCTATGGCTCCATTGGTAAACCTCATGATAGCTGCACCGGTGTCCTCACACTCGATATTGACCAAACGAGTGACTCCTATAGCTTTGACACTTTCAACCGGACCCATGAACCACGTGAGCATATCGATATGATGACTTGCCTGGTTCGTAAACACACCCCCATCATAGGCCCATGTACCCCGCCAGGATTCTGCGTCGTAATATGCGTGATCACGTTTCCACCTTAAGCGAACTGTCCCCATGACTGGTTTACCCAGACGACCCTTTTCAAACGCCTCCCGAGCCTTGATGACCGGTAAATTATAACGGTTTTGATGTACAACGAAGATCTTGACGCCGTGGGTGTCGCAGGCCTTCAGAATCTCATCGGCTTCCTCGAGACGCAAGGCTATGGGCTTTTCAACAACCAGGGGTTTGCCGTGTTCCACCAATTCCAGGACATTCTTATAGTGAGCTCCACTGGGAGTTAAAATGTTTACAATATCTATATCTTCTCCGATATCATCCATCATACCCTTGATACTATTAAATGCAGGCACACCCAATTTATCCCCATAAGCCTTAGCCCGATCATAAACTGTATCACAGATTCCTACAATTTCTGCCCCTTTCAGGTAATTCTGAATAACATATACATGCTTCTTCGCGATGTTTCCGCACCCCACCAGCGAGAACCTGACTTTGTTCATACTCTTCTCCATTTCTGTATCCCAAATTAAAATTTAATGAAGCAATATCGAAGCTCTTTTAATTTCTGCACAACGACAGGGATTCCAAGTACGATATATTCTGGAGTTCCTTTACTGGAATATTTAGCTCCGTGTCTCTATGTATGGCTATTTCTGCAGGCTTATTAACTGAAGTATGTAATGCGTTATCTTTTGCCCAGGGGCCGTATATTTTCAGCATCAGATCAGGCACATCAGATTCTTCCAATCCCTCCAACCTAATCTTAAGAACTTCCTCGTTCATTTCGACCTGGTTAAATCTTACCAGACGCCTTCTTTTGAACCACTGTGTCACCTCACTCCCGGTTCCGAACCATACCCGCCGTGATTTGATTTCGTTCAGGAGTTTTTTATAAAAATCACCCCACAACCTCTCAGGTTCCAGGCTTCTATCGTGCCAGTTGATCACCAGGACACCCCCGTAGGCAGAAACATTCTTCATGACCTCCTGGCAAAGAATAAAAGCTTTATCCTCTCTTAAACCCATGCGACCAGAGTAAAACATTGCTGTATCCTGGATCAGCAGTGGAAGTTCAAGAAATCCCTCTGTATCCAATGGCCGATATGCCTGCGCTGTTCCTGCACGAAATCCTACAGCTTCGTTGTATCCCCAAGTTGAATCATAAGTTAGCCCTGCTTGTTCAAGCAATTTGGGAGATTCTTTACTGAGATACAACCAGTGGATACGCACCCCGGAAACCGGTCTTCCCGTTACAGATGCAATACGTTTCACCTCTCGTTTGCCTTTCTCCGGATCACCCCAGGCATCAATGCCGTGGAGACCGATCTCGCATCCCTCCGATTGAATCTTCAAAATGTGCTCCCTTTGATCGTCGATATCATATTTTCCTGCTCTCTTCCCGGGAGCAACCTCACATGTACCTGCACCGGGTGTTCCTTGAAAGGGTAAAAAAAAGAACGTGGATCTTAGTCCCTTTTCCACCTCAAGATACCTGTCGAATTGGGCCCAGAAATCCTTTGCAAAACCGGCATACACTGCCGGAAGTGAAAGAACTGCTCTCAGATTACTCCACAACTTTTGCCATGGTACTTTTCTCTTTAAAGCATCACAAAGAGTCCGCCACATTGCACGGTAAAGAAAGCCAAACATAGTATGATCAAACTTGTGATTCCGTACAGCCGCGAAATCAATATCGTGTGTTAAACAGGTGATGTAACCGTAACCATAAGGTACAGGAGGAATCTCGATAAAAGGGACTCCGGCCTCTCTCATCAGGTCCCGCAGAATGTCTATATGAACTTCAAGGGTGGGCACTTCAGCGTACTCGACAGGCTGGCCTGAGGATAACAAAAAAGCTACCTCACGGAACAAGTCGTATCCGATTCGCACAATCTTTTGTTGGTTCTGGTTGATCAGTACGCCACAGATATTTCCTGATGCCTTTGATGTAAGAGCAGCAATTCCACCACATTCAAGCACCAACATCTTTGTATAAATTGGAAAGGCTACACCTTTCCAAACCAATTCCTCAGGGTCGTTTTGAGGTAACGAGTTGATCTCCAGGAGCGAATCAAGCCGCACCTTTTCTGCGCTGTAGATCACCGTAAGTGCTTCATTCTGTATTCCACAATTCTCCCCGCAACAGAGCAGCACATCATACAACTCACCTTCCCTGTAAAACTCCCACGGGGTCTTGAAGAGTTCGAAGAACTCCTGGACGATATTCTTCTCGTCGCTTTTTGCTATAACACCTATCACGATGAGATCCTCGTACACAGATACGTCATGATTGAATCCATTTCTTCCTTGCCGCTACCTTTCAATTATGACTCATTCATTGACTCAAGTACTTTTAATTGGGATGCGGGATTTCCCGCTACTACAGCATTTGCTGGAACATCTTTTGTGACAACGCTCCCCGCTCCTACGAGAGCATTTTCACCAACAGTGACCCCGCAAAGGAGGGTTGCACTCGATCCAATTGAAGCACCTCTTCGCACAAGAGTGGCTTCGCAATGCCAATCGTCATCCGTTTTCATTTTGCCATCCTCAGCAGTTGCTCGCGGATATAGATCATTGATAAACGTAACATTGTGGCCAATGAACACATTGTCTTCTATCGTGACACCTTCACATATAAATGTGTGGCTCGAGATTTTACAATTTCTACCTATCCAGGCACCATTTTGAATTTCAACGAAAGTGCCGATTTTTGTATTATCTCCGATTTCACATCCATAGAGATTTACAAAATTGTAGATCTTGACATTTTTACCGAGCTTGACATCAAATGCTATTTTTTTCATACCCATTAGCCTTTTTATTTTGAAGTTGTAATCTCGACCCTGTTACCACCGCTTTTTAACGATTTACTTGCTGCCTCTAATATCTGTACAACTTGAAGCCCCTCCTGCCCGGAAGTTACTGGTGAAGAACCATTAGTGATGCTGTCTACAAAATGCTGGCACTCCACTTTTAGGGGTTCCTCCTGCTTGATATAGGGTGAGTACATATCTCCGTAATGATAGGAGTACTGGAACTCAGCAAATGTGTCGTAATGAGGAGGTGTTTCGACGCGTTTGTCGTATATCTTTATTTTTTCCAGAGGCTGATTGTCATCGTACACGCTCATTCGCTTGCTTCCAATAATGATCATCTCTCGCACCTTGTTGGGATCGAGCCAGCTGTTGTGTATTATAGCGAACTTTCCGCCCCTAAAGTCAAGAGACATACTTGTGACATCCTCGATGCCTTTATTGACATGGCATTTTCCCTGGCAGTTCACGGCAACAGGGCTTTCGCCGATGAGATATAGGATGATCGACAGGTCATGGGGGGCAAGGTCCCAGGCCACGTTAATGTCTTTCTGGAACAATCCAAGATTCAATCGCCTCGAGCTGATGTACAGTATATCACCGATGTCTCCGTCTTCAATTATCTTCTTCATTTTCCGTACAACTGCTGTATAGATGAATGTATGCCCAACCATGAGTGTTACTTTCCTGCCATTAGCCCGATCGATTAACTCGTTGCATTCCTTGACCGAAGATGACATGGGCTTTTCTATCATGGTATGCTTACCGGATTCTATGCTCTTTATAGCAAGCTTGTAATGCTCAGAGACAGGTGTGGCAATGGCAATGGCATCGAGGTCATTACTGCTGAGCAAATCACTGAATTTCGTCGTTGTTTCAATACCGGGATAGATGCTCTTCAGGTGCTTCAAGCGGTTTTTATCTTTATCACATATGATTTTTATTTTTATATTCGACAGACTGTTGAAATTACGGACAAGATTGGGCCCCCAATAACCACACCCCACTACAGCAATGTTCAACATGTTACTTACCTCCTCTTGCATGATAAACTTTTATTTGAGTACCCCAGTAAGGTTCTCATACAATGTGAACTTAAAAGAAGACCTTTTCAACAATCCCTGCCAGTTATTACATATCTGATTACTCAAAACAAAAAACATCTATCTGTGTCAAACTCAGGATAAAGCCTCTCAGACTTTCAATAAGAAACCCTCATTACATGCGCTCTATCGCTATTATCACCATCACTAAACACCACAACAGGACTGTTGTCAGAGCCTATA
>Ga0255055_10002551_pt1 | contig 12769 bp, 14 predicted proteins | sample JV7_2_27_MG_FD_188633 | JGI IMG/M metagenome (GOLD analysis project Ga0255055, IMG submission 188633) | Seawater microbial communities from Jervis Inlet, British Columbia, Canada - JV7_2_27 | ecosystem: Environmental > Aquatic > Marine > Inlet | place: Canada: British Columbia | collected...
GAGCTCCAACGTATGACGGCGCTCGTCGACTCGGCCATGATGCAGGGCGCCTTGGGCATATCGACCTCACTCGTCTATGCACCGGCGTTCTACGCCTCAACCGACGAGCTCATTGCCCTCGCTCGCGCCGCACGGCAGTACGGCGGCGTCTACGCTACGCACGTGCGGAACGAAGGTGCCGCGATGGATGATGCCTTGGACGAGGCTCTTACCGTCGCACGGGAGGCGCACATCCCCGTCGAGATCTGGCACATCAAGCGAGCGGGCCGGGAAAACTGGGGTGACATGGGCCGCATGCTCGCGCGCATCGACTCGGCGCGGGCGGCGGGAATCGACATCACGGCAGACCTATACCCTTACCAGGCTGGGGCCGCACCCCTGAGTGCGAGCATCCCGCAGTGGGCGCACGAGGGCGGCTCGGATTCACTGATTGCGCGGCTCGGGAATCCGGCGATGCGCGCGAGCATGCGAGCAGAGATCACGGGCCCGTCGGCGGGAATCCAGAACTTCTATAGAGATGCTGGTGGCGGCGCTGGAGTGCTAGCCTCCGGTATCTTCGCTGATTCGCTCAAGTATCTGGAAGGCAAGAGCATCCAACAGATCGCAGCGATTTGGGGAGTCGATCCCGAGGATGCGCTCTTCGATCTCCTGATCAAGGATGACGCCAACACCGGTGCGATCTACTTCATGATGCAGGAGTCCGATGTGCGCGAAGCGATACAAGCACCGTGGACGAGCTTCTGCACTGACTTTGGCGCGGTTGGGCCAGACGGAGTGCTCTCAAGGGACAAGGTCCATCCGCGCGTCTACGGGAGTTTCCCTCGGATCTTGGGCCGATACGTGCGCGAGCATCGCCTCATCAGCCTCGAGGAGGCTGTACGCAAGATGACGTCACTCCCGGCCCAGCGAGTCGGACTGCTCGAGCGTGGCATACTCCGGCCTGGTATGGCAGCTGACATTGCGGTCTTTGACGCCCAAACAATCATCGATCGGGCGACGTTCGAGGATCCACATCAGCTGTCCGAGGGAATGCTCTACGTGTTGGTGAATGGACAACTCGCTGTCGACGACGGGCAGATCACCGACGCCAGGCCGGGAAGGGGTCTCCGGGGACCCGGATGGATTGCCGACCGTTGACTCCCCAGGGCCGCCGTGTCACGCGAGCCGGAGGGACGGATCAACCTGTGAGGTCGGAGACCGCCCTTGTGATCCACCAGATTCCCACGGCGATGGAAGCACCGGCGGTCAACCCGGCAACCAGACGTGCTACCTTTAGCGACGAGGCTGCTTTGGCCGCTGCAACCGCTGCAAGGAGCGAATAGAATCCCATCGCTACGACCGTGCCGACCCCGAAGGAAGCCAGGTAGCCCAGGGCAGCCCAAGTATTGGGCATGAGCGTGACGGGGATGAGCGCAACGACTGGGGCAGTGCCTGCCAGGCCGTGAATCGCGCCGACGAGTGTGGACAAGTGCCGGTGATGCTTGATCGGATCAACATGCGAATGGTCGTGAGGGTGCTGCCGGGTGGAGTGGGTATGAAGGTGTCCATGTCCCCCGTGGTCATTGGGAGTGTGAACATGCAGCCGGCGGGTGGCACGATGAGCCCAGAACCCAACCGCGATAAGCATGACCCCCACACCCAGCTCAGCCCATCCCATCACACCGTCTGGCAGCGAGACGCCAGTCAATACGAGCAGGCTACCAGCGACGAGGACGACCACGGCGTGTCCGAGTCCCCAACGGATGCCGAACGAAACAGCCGGTCCGATCTTCGGGCGGCTACCAATGAACGCTGTGACGGCGACCATATGATCCACCTCGAGTGCATGTGCAGCTCCGAGGGCGAACGCCGCCGCAAAGGCCATCCACGTGTCTGCCATAGTCCTGTACCCGAAAGGAATCTCGATGTCTGAAGTCCCGCGCGATCAGCGACCGCGCATCAGGCTCACGACACTGTCACACGGCGCGGGCTGAGCATGCAAGCTCGGAGAATCCGAGCTGGCGCAGGTCCTGCGCCATCTGCCGGACGTTGATGACCCACGGGTTCTGGTTGCGTCCCTCACCCGCGACGACGGCGCCGTGTATCGAATCTCGGACAATCGCGCCATCGTGGCCACGCTCGACTTCTTCACGCCCATCGTAGATGATGCCTACACGTTCGGGGCCATTACGGCAGCGAACGCGTTGAGCGATCTGTACGCAATGGGGGCAGATCCACTATTCGGACTGAACATAGTCGCCTGGCCGCGCGATCCGGAAATGATCCAGCTGGTCGGTGAGGCAACACAGGGGATTGCAGACAAGGCTCGAGAGGCGGGCATTTTCGTGCTTGGCGGACACTCCATCGAAGACCGCGAGCCGAAGCTCGGCATGGTCGCGATCGGTGAGGCACATCCCGATGCTCTACTCTCCAATGCCGGTGCCAAGGTGGGTGACTGCCTCGTGCTGACCAAGCCGATCGGGACTGGTATCCTCACCACAGCTCTCAAGCGATCCTCCATCTCGGAACAGGACATGCTCGAGGCCACACGCACGATGTCCACATTGAATGCCGGAGCCATGGCAGCTATTCGACAGGTGGCACCGGCCGTGCACGCGGCGACCGACATCACCGGCTTCGGACTGCTTGGACACTTGCATACGATGTTGGTCGCGAGTGGTGCCGCAGCGAGGATCGATGCGAGCAGCGTTCCGGTCTTCGAGGGCGTACCTGCGTTGGTCACCGCCCAGGCAATTCCCGGGGGCACAAAGCGCAACGAGGAGGCTGCTGGCGCATACACCACATGGTCTCGAAACGTCGGCAGCGCGACCCGGACAATACTGTGCGATGCGCAAACGTCCGGGGGATTGCTCGTGGCCGTCGAGCCGGGTGCCATGAGCGATCTCATCGGCGCTCTACAAGCGCAGCCGACACCCGCAGCCGTCCGTATCGGCGAGATCGTGGCAGGCGAAGTGGGTTCGGTGGAGGTGCGGAATGATACACCGTGAACCGTCAACGGATGTCGTACTCGTACACGCTGATGAGAGCTGCCTCCGCAACGGGCAGGAAGGAGCGAATCCGGGGGGAGCGGGTTCCCTCATCGAAGTCGACACGCCGGATGGCGTGGTGCGTCGCGATGTCTACATATCCTCACCTGATACGACAAACAACCGGATGGCGTTGTCTGGAGCTATCGCAACGTTCGCCCTGCTTTCCCGCAAGGGAAACCGATTTCGGGTATTGTACGTATCGGATTCACAGTATCTCGTGAAGGGCATGAATGAGTGGGTTTCCGCGTGGCGAGCGCGAGGTTGGACCCGGAAGGGGGGCCCCATCGAGAATCTCGAGTTGTGGCAGAGGCTCGTGGAGGCTACAGCGGGGCACAGAACGGACTGGCGCTGGGTCCGCGGCCATGCTGGAGACCCAAAGAACGAGTACAGCGACTACTTGGCTATGTGGGCTGCCACCGAACAAGTCCATTCCAGAGCGGCGGAGCCATCGAGATTCGAGGAGTGGTTCGCAGATCGGCGCGCCCGCAATCAGTTCATCGATTTCGATCCCGACGACGACTACACCCAAAACGCTTCAACCGTGGGAATGTGACCATGCCGGTCCACAAGGACGGGGTACACGAGAATACACATCCGCTCAACCTCCTTGCTGATGGAGCTGCACCTCAGACCGAACGTATTCCGGTTTTCGAGGTGTACATGCGAATGGCGGAGGAGCTGGCGAAGCGCTCAACTTGCTCCCGTCTGCAAGTCGGCACCGTGGTCACCGATGCCAAACTGGAGAATGTGGTAGCAGTCGGTTACAACGGTAATGCCAAGGGATTGCCGAATCGGTGTGACTCGGCTGTGCCGGGCAACTGTGGGTGCATTCATTCGGAGATGAACGCGCTAGTGAAGGCTCCCGGAGGGCTTCGTGACAAAGTCGTGTTCCTCACCGACAGCCCCTGCGTCATGTGCGCGAAACTCATGATCAACTCCGGAGTGACGCACGTGTTCTTCCGGAAGCTCTACCGCGATCCCGCAGGTGTCGAATTGCTCACCGCCGCCGGGGTCGTGCCTGTCCTTTACGATCGCTGGGCCAACGAGTGGAGATGAGACATCACCATGGATGACCTCGATCGCCTGTTTCATCATCTGGTCGATCACATCGCTCGCACCACGCCGGATCGGCTACAGAAGCCGTTTCAGGTCTCCGAGCTTTACCAGCGCCTTGTTCCGTACCGGACCCACAAGCGCGAATTGGGATTCGAATCGATCGAAGACTACGAGATGGCAGTGCTTCGGCTCCTGGCTGGTGAAAGTGCGTATGCCAGAGTGGAGCCGCCCGACGTACAAGAGGCACTCGCAGCTGAGGTAAAGCAGGTGAATCCAGATCCGGGGGCCTTCCGAGAGTTCGCCGCAGCCTCGGTTGTCCTCGACCGCGAAGCCGTTCAGCGCATTGTCAACCATGAAGCAGCCTATGCCCCCCCCGAGCTCCACCCACCAGAGAGCCCCGAGGCTACTCCTGAGGTTGTGCCCGTGTTGGAGGCGCGCCCGCTGGCAGCCCCACCCACCTCTGCCTCAGCGGCCCCTCCGCCGACCGTGGAAGAGGATGACACCACTCTCAGGATCGCGGCCATCGAGACGCGTGAGCTCGTGTTCGAGCCCGTCGGTGCCAGCTCGGATTGCCCGAGCTGCGACGAGGAGCTGCCAGCCGGTCGCGATGCAGTGTTCTGCCCGTTTTGTGGAGAACAACTCGCAGCCACCCCGTGTGGTGACTGTGGCGAACTCATCGAGCCAGGCTGGAAGTACTGCCTCGCCTGCGGCACACCAACCCGCCGATCGCGGCCGACCGATACGACATGACAGAGCTGGTCCCTGATAAGCCTCGCATCGAGCGAGCAACAGTTGAGCGGATCATCCGGCGTGCTGCGGAGCTGCAGGCTGGGGACCGCGATATCGGCGACGGTCTCACGGAGCAGGAACTCCTCAACCTCGGGCTCGAGGTGGGCATTCCTCCTGCGCTGCTCCAACAGGCCCTGCTCGAGGAACGCACTCTGGCCGTTGCAACTGCGGAACAGGGCATTACGGAATGGCTGACGGGACCGAAGCGCGTGGCAGTGCAGCGAACGATGCTCGGGGATGGTGACAGAGTCCAGGCGGCGTTGAACCACTGGATGACCGACGCCGAACTGCTGACCGTGAAACGCCGCTACCCCGACAGAACTTCCTGGGAAGCACGCCAGGACATGTTCTCCTCACTGAAGCGTGAGTTCAAAGTGGGCGGCCGACCCTACCGCCTGGCACGCTCCATGGAGATCGTGGGGCAGGTGGCACCGCTCGAACAGGGTCGTAGCCACGTCCGCTTGCTGGCTGACATGTCCAACACGCGGAAGTCACATCTGGCCGGCGCGGTAACCATGGCTGGGGCCGGCGGGATCGCCACCGCAATAGGCATCACATTGGGGGTCGCATTGCCCGTCACCTTGATCCCCCTGGCACTGGGCCTTCTCACCGGGTTCGCGGTCGCGCGGCGGCGGCGCGGGCAGGTGGAACAGGTGCAGACCGCCATGGAGCAGGTTCTGGACCGACTGGAGCACGGGGAGATTTCTCCACCGCCGGAGGAAGACCGCAGCAAGCCCAGCACGCTGGAACGGATCGCAGGTGAGATCAGAAGGAACCTGGGAGTTTGATCGTCTGATGCACGGGACGAAACCCGGTGTCGGCCTGATCGTGAGTGCAGCCGTTGCCGTGTGCGCCGCCTGCGGTGCTGTCAACGAGCGTCCGTACTTGACGCCGCTGCCCAACGCCAACGTGGACAGCGTACATGCCCTTCCGTCGGCAGTGATCACGGAAATCGAGACCCTTCTAGTCGCGCAAGGAATGGAGATTCGACTTTCCACTCCCACTGAGGGTTACCTCGAGACCAAGTGGTACGACATCGGGACCGGTCACGCTGGTGGCGTGCGTTTCCGCTTCTTCGCATCTCCTGTTGGTGAGGAGTTGACGGAACTCACCTCTGAGGCGGTCATCCGGAATACGCACGATCCTTCCCTGCCAGAACGCGAGAACGAGCGGATGGTCTCAGAGGACCACCCCGGGCATGAGCTGCTGTCCCAACTGTTGGCGGCTCTCGAAGAGCACTTTGGAACAGGCCACTCGTGATTGACGTGCTCGTCGTGGGCGCGGGACCCGCAGGGTCCACAGCAGCCCGATTGCTGGCCACCTCCGGGCATGACGTGCTCCTTATCGACAAGCAAGCATTCCCTCGCGACAAGGTCTGCGGAGATGGCCTCATTCCCGACGCATTGAACGGCCTGCGCCGAGCTGGGCTGTTCGCGCAGGCGGTTGAACGTGGCCACTGCAGCCGCACGCTTTCGGTCTTCAGCGCATCCGGGATTCGCTTCGACATACCTGGGGTATACGTCACACTGCGCCGGCGGGAGCTCGATGACATGTTGCTCCAGGCGGCTGTGGCAGCCGGCGCGAGATTCCACATCGGCAAGGTCAGGGAACTCCGCGAAGATCCCGATCATGTGACAGCGGTGCTTTCGGGGTCTGGTGGCGAGGTTCGAGCCCGTATTGCGGTGCTCGCGACAGGTGCGGACACATCCCTGGCTGTCAGAGCCGCGCCCCCGTTACGTCACCATCCGAGTGCCGTAGCGCTGCGATGCTATGTAAAGTCGCCTCTCAACATCGACCGGCTCATTATCTCCTTCGACCAGGCCATTGCACCGGGTTATGCCTGGATCTTCCCACTGGGAGAACATGAGTACAACGTCGGGTGCGGTTTCTTCTACCGAGGTGGAGTGCACAGCAAGCCGAACCTGAGGCACACCTTCGAGGCCTTCACTCGGCACTTCTCCCTCGCCACCGAGTTGTGGGAGACTCGGGAGGACGCAACGCCACTAGAGGGGGCACCTCTTCGCTGTGGGCTTGACAGCGACCTGGCACACAGCGGCGGTCGCACCCTTGCCATCGGGGAGACGATCGGCGCAACGTACCCGTTCACTGGAGAGGGGGTCGGCAAAGCCATCGAGACCGGTGAACTCGCCGCAGAACAGATCAGGGCAGCGCTTGAAACTGGCGAGCTGGGTCAACTGCTTGCCTTTCCTCGAGTGCTAAGCAACCGCCTGGCCCCCAGATACCACGGCTATCGCGTGGCAGAGAACTGGCTCGGCAAGGCGTGGTTAGGAGATTTCGTAGCACGTCGCGTACGGCGCAGCCCGGTCCTACAACGAACGGTGTCAGAGATTGTGAACGAGACAGCCAACCCACAGAGCCTCTTTTCTTGGAGGCGACTTCTGCCCGAGCTGGTACCATGGCGGTCGAGACGATAGACAGGTCTCGAGCAGCACCGGCCAGCGTGTCGGATCGGATGTTCTGCACCGAGATGCTCCCGAAGGTCTCACGGACATTTGCGATCTGCATTCAACTGTTACCGCCGGAACTCGTACACCCGGTGTTGATTGCCTACCTGTTGTGCCGGATTGCGGACAGCATTGAAGACAGTCCAACCCTGCCTGCTGACCACAAGCGCCATTTGCTCGACCACTTCCGTCGCAGTCTCGAGGTCAAGGCACCTGACACCGCTCCTCTCGGCGAAGCCTTCGCGAGACCTTCGTCGGATGAGGAGTTGCTCGCGCGGGAAGCTGAGATCGTCTTGCGGGAATTCGGGCGCTTGCCGCGCCAGCAGCAGGATGCCATTCGGCCATGGGTCCAGGAAATGAGTGCCGGAATGGCAGAGTTCGCGCAGCGCAGAAGTGACTCGAACCAGACGCACATCGAGGCGCTTTCGACTGTCGAGGAACTCGACCGGTACTGCTACTACGTAGCTGGCACGGTTGGTCACTTGCTTACCGAACTCTTCTGCCTCCACGCCGGCTGCCAAGATCAAGAGCGGCACGGCAAGCTCAAGTCCCTGGCAACCAGCTTCGGCTTAGGGCTTCAGCTTACCAACATTATCAAGGATGTGGCGGATGACCGCCGTCGCGGTTGGGTGTTTGTGCCGCAGGAGCTCTGCCAGCTGGCTGGCATAACCCCCGACCAGCTCCACGACGAGCAGTACCGTGACGCAGCCCACCGGGTCATGGTACTCCTGATCGACAAGGCGAAACGACATCTGCTCGACGCGCTCGAGTACACCACAACGATCCCGAGAAGACAGTACGGCATCCGGCTCTTCTGCCTCAGCGCCCTCTACTTTGCCGTTCGCACACTCCGTCTAGCGGCGACTGACTACCGATTGCTCGACACTCAGCACAAGGTCAAGATCACCCGCGGCCAAGTCTATCGCACACTGGCAGTGACGAGACTCGTGGCACCCAGCAATGCTCTCACCCGCCATTACTTCCGCCGCTTGGCGGGGAGCGAGTGGGACGTGCAGTTGCCCGCAGGAGAGAAGTCGCGATAATTCGGTAGGCGTCCTCAAACCTCTTCCTGGACATCAATGAGACAGTATCTGGACCTCCTGCAGCACATTCTCGATCACGGCAGGCCCAAGCCGGACCGAACGGGAACCGGAACCCTCTCCATCTTCGGTCACCAGATGCGATTCGACTTGGCGGATGGCTTCCCGCTGGTGACGACAAAGAAGCTCCACCTGAAGTCGATCGTCCACGAGTTGCTGTGGTTCATCCAGGGGAACACGAACATTGGATACCTGCACGAGCATGGGGTGACGATATGGGACGAGTGGGCGGATGACCAAGGGGATCTCGGCCCGGTCTATGGAGCCCAGTGGCGTTCCTGGCCAGCCCCTGACGGCCAACGCATCGACCAGCTCTCACAACTTATTGCGACCATCAGAGAGAATCCCGATTCCCGGCGGATGATCGTCAGCGCGTGGAATGTCGCAGATCTTCCCGCGATGGCGCTGTTGCCTTGCCACGTCATGTTTCAGTTCTACGTGCTGGACGGACGCCTTTCCTGCCAGCTGTATCAGCGGAGTGCCGACACCTTCCTCGGCGTTCCGTTCAACATTGCGTCGTACTCGCTGCTCACGATGATGCTTGCGCAGGTTACAGATCTCGAGGTGGGGGAGTTCGTTCATACGTTCGGGGACGTACACCTGTACAGCAACCACCTCGAGCAGGCACGGCTGCAGATCACACGTCAGCCGCGTCAGCTCCCGACCATGCGTCTCGATCCAGGCGTGCGATCCATCGGCGATTTCCGCTACGAGCACTTCACGCTCGAGGGGTACGATCCCCATCCTCGCATTCCCGCGCAGGTGGCCGTTTGATCGTTTCCCTCATCGCCGCGATGGCGGAGAACCGGGCCATTGGGCTCGACGCCGCATTGCCTTGGCGACTCCCAAAGGACATGCGGCACTTCAAGGAGCTCACGACCGCTCATACGGTCGTCATGGGGCGCAAGACCTACGATACCCTCCCAAGGCCCCTGCCAAACCGACGGAACGTCGTCATCACTCGAGACGTTTCATACGTGGCATCTGGCGCAGACGTCTTCCACAGTCTACAAGACGCCCTGCGCACTGTGTCCGAAGACGAAGAGGTCTTCGTCGCGGGCGGAGCAGAGATTTACCGGCTCGCCTTGCCATTTGCCGACCGCATTTACCTCACCATGGTGCACACTGTGCTCGAGGGAGACACCTTCTTTCCCGAGTTCGAGATGAGTGACTGGCTTCTGCAGGAGGACACTCGATACGACTCGGACGGGAGGCACATTTACTCCTTTTCCTTCCGCTTGTACGAGCGTCGTTCAGTCGAAACAGAATAAGACTCTCGGCGAACGACGGACTCCGCGCATCGAGCGCCGACAAAAAGTCGCGCAAAACCTATTGCATATCCGTTCAGCATTCCTTATCGTGTTGCGCAACATCTTGTCGCACACGGAGTTCAATGCGCATCGGCTTCGCTTACAATCAACGACCAGACGACGTCGTCGCCGACACCAACGGTGATCACCGTACGACGTTCGAACCACTGACCGACGATTTCGTCGAGTGGGATGACACCGAGACGATTGACGCGGTTCGCAACGCGCTTTCCGTCTTTGGTGACGTGGTCATGCTCGAGGCGAAGGATGACTTCCCCATGCATCTCCGTGATGCGGAAGTCGATTTCCTCTTCAATATGGCAGAGGGTCTCAGTGGGCCGAGTCGTGAGGCGCACGTCCCGGCTATCGCCGAGTTCTTCGGTGTTCCCTATCTCGGCAGCGATCCGCTGACACTGACCGTCGCACTCCACAAGGTCCGGGCAAAGGAAGTGTTCTGCCAGCGAGGGATCCCAACGGCTCCATTTGTTTGGATAGAGTCGGATGACGACCTCGCGGCGCTTAGGAACGGTCACAGCTACCCCGTGTTCCTGAAGCCGGCATGGGAAGGTTCTTCGAAGGGGATTGCAGAGGCAAACTACGCAACGACGGCGACGGAAGCAGTTGAAAGGACTCGTGACTTGCTAGCAACCTATGAACAGCCGATCCTGGCAGAATCGTATCTGCCCGGGGAGGAGTTCACTGTTGCCGTGCTCGGGAACGGCCCCGAAGCGTATGCGTTACCGATCATCCGCTATCGGTTCGATGAGCTGCCGGACGGCGCACTCCCGATCATGGGATACGAGGCCAAGTGGATGTGGGATACGCCCGAGGCTGATCTCGACCTGCTCGAGTGCCCGGCGGAAGTCTCAGATGATGTTGCCGCCACAGTGAGTGATACGGCGATTGCCGCATACCACGCTCTTGGATGTCGTGACTGGTCCCGCGTCGATATCCGACTCGACGCGCAGGGTGTTGCACATGTCATCGAGGTCAATCCGTTGCCGGGTATCATTCCCGATCCAGTGGCCAACAGCTGCTTCCCGCGGGCTGCGGCCGCGGCAGGCATGACTTACGACGAACTCATCCAGACTGCCACACGGATCGCATGGCGCCGCGTCAGTGGCCAGGATCTGTTGTCTCTGCCCCACACAGGAGTCGTCAGCTGAGAGTCGCGTTGATCTACGATGCCGGAGCCGAGAGCTGGAGCCCCGAGGACATCCAGGCCGTACTTGACTCCGTGAATGAGGTACAGCGCGTTCTCGAGGAAGCTGGGCACGACGTTCGTCGCATCGCGGTCCAATCGGATCTTGCGTGGTTCGATGCCATCCGAGACGCTGAGCTCGTGTTCAACCTCTGTGAGGGCATTGAGGGCGTGAGTCAGCTGGAGTATGCCGTTTCGTCAGCGATAGAACTCACCGGCATTCCCTACACCGGCTGTTCGGCGTGGACGGCGACGATCTGCCACGCGAAGCCCGTTCTGAATGCCGTCCTCGAGGCTCAGAAACTCCCGATTCCCCCTTGGTTCATTCCCAGAGGAGGAGTCATTCCGCCCGACTGGCAGCTCCCTGCCATTGTGAAGCCTGCCGCAGAAGATGCGAGCATCGGCATCGAGCAGGGCTCGGTGGTGACGACCGCTAGCGCGCTTCAGGATCGTGTGCACCATATCGAACATCTGCATGATCGGGCTTTCGTGCAGCGGTATGTCGATGGCCGTGAGATCGCTGTCGGGTTCGTCGGGTCCCATACCCTCCCGCTGTCGGAAATCGACTTCGGCCGCATGCCTGAGGGTGCGTGGCCAATCGTCTCGTTCTCGGCAAAGTGGCATGAGGGAAGCGACGAATACATCGGGACCGACCCGGTGTGCCCAGCGGCGGTCGATGAGAAACTCGCACAGCGAATCATCGAGGTGGCTCGAGCGGCGTGGTTGGCTGTCGGCGGACGCGGATACGGGCGTGTCGATTTCCGCGTCGATGCCGACGGACGGCCTTGGATACTGGAAGTGAATCCCAATCCCGATCTGTCGACCGACGCCGGACTCGCCCGGATGGCCCGAGTGTACGGGTGGTCATACGGGGAACTGGTTGATGAAATCGTCCAGGCTGCACTCGAGCCTCGCGCCGACTTGGCTCCCGGCACGCGGCCTCCGGCAGGCGCGGCGCCCGTCGGTCAATGCGAGGCCTCGCTCGCATGACAGCACCCGACACAGTGATCACACTCGGACCACCCCGAGCCTCGGACCGCGACCGCGTCACGGCAATGGTCGAGGCGACCGGCGTGTTTCGGCCCGATGAGGTGGCTGTTGCCCTCGAGGTCTTCGACGGCGCGGTGGAGCACCCGGGAGTGGATTACCACGGGCTGTGCGCGTTTGAAGAGGAAACCCTCGTCGGTTTCACGTTGTTCGGATCTACACCGTGCACGATGGCAACTTGGGACTTGTATTGGATCGTTGTCGATCCGACCGCGCACCGCCACGGTATTGGACGCCAGCTCATGGCGGCGGCGGAACGTGCCGTCCGCTCCCATGGCGGGCAGTTGCTCGTGGTTGAGACCTCGTCGCGAGACGATTACCAACCGACTCGCGATTTCTATGAGTCGCTCGCATACGACCGGGCCGCACGGATTCCTGGGTATTATGCTCCGGGCGACGACCTCGTAGTGTTCGTGAAGCCACTCGAAACAGAGACGGCGCAACATGGCTGATTGGCAGAAGCTTCTTCACCGGCGCAGTGTTCGAACCCTGCAGCAACTCGTGGACCGGTTTGGGACAGAACAGTTTCCCGAGCTGGCCCGACTGCAGGAAGCGGTGGATAACTTCGAGTTCCGCATTTCTCCGGCGATGGTCGACCTGATCGAGGAACCGGGCGATCCGATCTGGCGGCAGTATGTGCCCGACTTACAGGAACTCGACGTCGTGGACGGCGTGCTTGACAGCCTGAATGAAGAAGGCGACAGCCCAGTACCCAACATCACGCACCGGTATCCAGACCGTGCGCTCTTCCTGGTCAGCCCAGTGTGTGCTG
>Ga0255055_10002552_pt1 | contig 12768 bp, 11 predicted proteins | sample JV7_2_27_MG_FD_188633 | JGI IMG/M metagenome (GOLD analysis project Ga0255055, IMG submission 188633) | Seawater microbial communities from Jervis Inlet, British Columbia, Canada - JV7_2_27 | ecosystem: Environmental > Aquatic > Marine > Inlet | place: Canada: British Columbia | collected...
CGCGACGGCGAGGCGTGATCGGGTCGGCTTGCGAGGACGATTCGAGGGAACTCGGACCCATGGTCCATCCTAGAGCATTGGTTTTGTAAGCCGAAGATGCGGGTTCGATCCCCGCCGGGCGTGCCACCTCCTCCTTTTGTCGGACCCGCGCGGGATCGCCGAGCGGCGAAACCACGAGCCTGGCACCACGCCCGATCCCGACGCTCCCCGCGAGAAGACGGCGGCATGGGCACGACGGTCTCCGCCGACGCCGCTCTGCAGCGGCGATCGCGTGACTACTGTGCCCGCCATGAGAGCTGTCCTCGTCGCATGGCGCACCGATCGAGAGATTCCTATCGGCGGCCCGAGGAGGGAACGAAGTTCTCGAAGGCCCACCCGAACGACAGCGCCTTCTCGTCGTCGGATGGAACCCGGAAGCTCTCGCCGAACTTCTCCGCGAAGTCGTCTCGGATGATGCAGGGCGTCGACCGGTCCCAGCGGGCTCGGACTCGAGCGACGTAATGGCACAGGGTCAGGTGTTCCCCGTGCCTCTCGTAGAGGGCGGATCTCCATCGGGCGATCTCTTCCTGCGCTTCCGGGAAGAGCTGGGAGTAGGCTCGAGAAAACACCTCGAAGCGAATCGGCCGCTCTTGCGACGGCGTCGGCTCGACCAACCGGCGAACCAAGACTCTCGAGATCAGGTCGACGAGGAGCGGCTGCTGGTGCCTCACGAACTGGAATACCAGGATCAGCGCCTCGCCCTCCGGCTCCAGGAATTCCTCCAGTCGCTCGAGCAGGATCTCGACGAACCGGTTGCCCTCCGGCCCTCCATTGGAGGTCACCGTCCCTTCGATACCGTCAGGGGTCGGCACGAACGGCGGGTTGGCCAGGATCAAGTCGTACCGGCGCTCCGGCTGGAAGGTTGCGATGTCTCCCTCGATCGATCGGAAGGAGTCCGCCGGGAACCGGTTGAGCTGAGCGTTCTCGCGCTGAAAGTCCGAAGCGCGGTGATTGATGTCGAGGAAGTCCACACGGCGCGCACCGATCTTGAGCGCCATGAAGCCAAGCGCTCCGGAACCGGCAAACGGTTCGAACAGGCGCTTGCCTCGGACGACCTCCGGGAAGTTCAACATGTGGTTCATCAGGCTTCCCTGGGGGCTGCCCAAAGGGAGTATCCGGAGCCTGTCGTCCTTGTTGAAGAACTCCGTCTTGATCCTGACCGGGCTTCACGTGAGGCTGGTCCGCCTGGCCGGAGTGTACGGCGGCCCCGAGTACGTGGTGCGCTACCGGAATGGCGACGCGGATTCCTACGCAATGATCGTATTCGAGGGCGAGGTGGTCGGAGGCGTTGCGAAGCCAGACGGATCCGAGACGCTCGAGGTTCGCTTTTTCTCTCTCGAAGAGATCGAGTCGCTGGCAAGGCCCGCCTGGATGTCAGAGGTTCTCGAAGGGGTGCTGTCAGGCGTGGAGCGCGCGGCCTTTCGGCCCTCCACCTGGGCACCGCCGAAGGCCGGCTAACGGGTGGGGCGGGGCCCCTCCGCTGCAGCGCCTCGTCAGGCGGCGGCCTACAGGAAGTGCGAGAACATGTCTACGTCGTCACGACGTTGCCAGCCGGTGGAGCTCCAGAAGAGCTCGCCGAAGGGGTTGGCTCGAAAGACGAAGATGTGACACTTGACGATGCCCGCACCACGAAGTGCCGACAAGCACCGTTCGACGAGTGCTCGCCCGATCCCAGAGCGGCGCTCCGAGGGCGCCACTGCGAGGTGATGGATGTAGCCCCGACGACCGTCATGCCCGCAAAGCGCTGCGCCTGCGAGACGGGCGCCCCGGACGGCAACCCAGCTCAAACCGGGGTTCCGTGCCAGGAAGGCCTCGAGGCGCTCGGGTGAGTCCGAGGCACCCAACTCGAGGCCTTCGGACTGCGACCACAGGTCCAGCGCCGCAGCGAGGTCACCGACTTCGAACTTCCGGAATTCGACGGTCATGCGGTCACTCCCTGCCGCGGCCCGACTCACAGTGGGTTGCACCAAGCGACCCGGAACCGCTGCGAGCTTGATAGCCCATTTGCGACCTGGCGTGTCGCATGGCCGCCGCGGAAGTGCCCGTGCAAGCTCGGGGTGCCCCTTGACGACCTTCTCTACGGACAGTCCCGCTCCCCTGGCGATTGGATCCCTCCTCGCCTGGTGGCACAAGTGTCTCTTGGATCCACAGCCCAGATGGTCCAGATCGCTCTGACGAGTCACACTCTGAAGACGTACAGCAAGGGCAGCCACGAACATGAGAATCGCGCTGATCTTCCCGGACGTGGAAAGACAAATGCCCGATTCGATGTCCCCAGGATTCAAGATGCATCGAGACGGGCTGTTACACGTGGCGACTGCGCTGACGAATGCCGGCTATGAGGTCATTCTCTTCAACGAAACCATTTCGCCAATCAATTGGGAAGAAGTCTCTCGCTGTGATGTGGTCGGCCTGTCACTGCTCGCGATCAATTCGCGAAGAGGTTTCGAAATCGCAGAAGCCATCAAGCAAGAGAAATATCTTCGCTGAGTAGGCGCGGCGTAGAACGTATCTCAGAAATGCCTCGAGAGGATGCAGATGCATCCGAGCCGGAGGAAGCCGAGGAAGTTTTCCGCGTGCCGTTCCCAGCGGGTGACGAGCCGGCGGTAGCTTTGGAGCCACGCGAACAGCCGCTCGACCAGCCAGCGGCGCCGGAGGGAGTTGTCGGGACGGACAGGGTCAAGCGGAGGCCGCGCGCGAAGACCAGCCAGCGCGGATCAGAGCGATCCTGGCACTCGATCCACCTTGCGTGCGCAGCGCTCTCGTCAGAAATACTCGTCAGGTTCTTCGTCTTCCGTAGACCCCTCTGCCATGGCCAAGGCTTCGAAGACCGCTTCGACGATCTCATCATCATCGGAGTCGGCGAGAGCACCGAGCATCCCTGGCGCCTCCTCTGGGCGGATGCTGGCCACGGCTTCGATCACGGCGAACAGCAGGGGCTTGTCGATTTCGTCCCCAGTCACCAGTGCGGCGACGTGAGGCCAGGCTGCATCGATCTCCCAATCACCTGCCGCGCAGACTGCGTGGTATCGAATCTCCGGGTCGTTGCTGTCCAGCGCTTCGAGAATCTGGTCATCGAATCCGCTGACGAATTGCATGCAGAAGACAGCGGTGAGCCTCCAGGCTTCGTCGCCGCTGGAATACGCCGCGCGGATGGCGTCTCGATGCCAGTCCTGTGGGGCGCGCACGGAAGCCTCCAGGATCCGCCGCCGCACATCCTGTGGAACGTGGGCGTCGAGAAACAACTCTCGAAGGGACTGCTGGACCTCGAGGAATACTTCTTCGGAAAGCAGTATGTCGTCGGCGTCGGCGGCGTCCTCGAAGCCCATCGTAGCTGCGTGCTCGAGGGCCGGACCGAGAGAGATCGACGCCTTGCCTCGGAGCTCTTCTGTTTCGTCGCTACTGCGAAACATCGAGAGCAACGCCTCGGCGAGTTCGTCGTTGATGACGGTGAAGTCACCAGCCAGTTCCGCCGCGAGGAGCCGGTCGGATTCGTCGGCCTGGTCATCCCCAAGAATCCCGAGGAACATCTTGTCGGCGTCTTCGGGCCACTCCCAAGGCGGAATGTCCATCAGGGTCTTCAGGTCCATGCTTCGGTCTCCCATGTTCTGCCATCTTTTCGAGGTAGCTCCGCGGTGTCAAGCCCAATCCAGCCCAGGCCCACCACCAAGGTGACTGCAATGACATGCCCAGCTCAGGCGACCCGCGATCCGAACCGATGGGCTACCGCGCTGGCCAAGGCGCAGGGCAGTCTGGTCAATGAGCGTCCAATCGAAACCCGTCCCTCCTCCACTGCGAGGGTCGTCGGCTTGCCCCGGGCAGTCGGAGGCCTCCACCACCGGTACGTCTGGGCGGAGGCGGCGTAGCGCGTCGTTACCTTCATTCGGAGGTGCGGACGGGAACCCCGGATGAGTTTAGAGAACAGACAGCCGAACGATTGCCGTCGCGAAGGCCCACGGCCTCAGCCTCCGCGCCCTTTATGAGCGGCCACCCCACTGGCAGCAGGTCCTGCGATGGCAGCATCCAAGAGGCGACACGCCCGAGGCGCGCCAGTTCGGCGAGATGCTCCGCGCCGCCGAGGCCGTTCGGGAGCTGCCGGCCAACGATCGCGACGCGCGACTGCACCGAGCATTTGGGGCCTGGCTGCGCGAGGTGGCCGAATGAGCGACCTGCCCGCCGTTCCCGCGGTCTCCCACCGCCTGCCGAGCGATCCCGACGAGCTGCGCCGCATCGCCGCTGAGCGCCTGGCGCTACTGACGCCAAAGCAAGCAGCGTTCGCGGCCGCCTACGCCCGCCACGGCGAGAAGCGCCGCGCGGCGGTCAGCGCCGGGTACTCCGAGGCGAGCGCTTCGAAGATGGCGGCTCAGCTACAGCACCACGAAGGGGTCGCGTCGGCGGTGCGCGCGCTGGTCGCACTGCGGAGCGCGGAAGCCACGCTCAACGTCGGCGAGGCGCAGCAGCTACTCGAAGCCATGATCGACGTTTCAGCCGAAGACTTCTTACTTCGAAACGCCAACGGTGACCTTATCGGGGTGCGCGACCAGTCGCTGCTGAGTGCGCCCGAGCGCGCGCGGCTGAAAAAGCTGGAGGCCAAGGTACGCCGCAGCGCGAGCGGCCGCCGGGCGCATTTGGTCGACGTGCGCGTGGAGCTGATCTCAGCTTTGGAAGTCTTCGACCGCCTGGCAAAGCTGAACTCCTGGTACGGCGACGAGATGCCGTTCGCCGTCAACGTGCTCGCGCAGGGCGAGACCACGATCAGCGCGGGTCAGCCGCCTCTGGACGCAATGTGGGCCGAGGTGCTCGACGCGCTCCTCAGCGATGAGGAGCTGAGAGCCTACTTCAAGTGCGAGACCGATGACGAGCGGCGCGCGATCCTACGCCCGGCCGTCGACCGACTGAAGGTGCAAGCGGCATGAGTGCCTTCAATGAGTTCTCGAAGCTGGCGGAGCGCGCCCCGAACGTGCGCCAACGCGATGTGGTTGAGTACCAGCGCCAGCTCGACGCGGCGGCCAGCGCCGCACTCCTACAAGCCACGACTGATGTTCGGCGCTCCGAGGTGTGGAGTGCGTGGATGCGGGTGGACTCCGTGACACGGGTTCCTCGCCGCGGTCCCATGAGGACTTCCGACCTGCCGCCGCGCGTTGAGGACGCGCTGGCGGAGGCGTTCTACCAGAAGCTGGACGACGAAATCGAGAAGAAGTTGAATAAGGAGAAGTGAGATGACTCAGACCATAGTTGATGTAAACGTTCCCATGGCGCTGCACCCGTCGCAGGCCGACGAGGCCGCGGAGCACCCCAAGACGGGGGAGGTAGGCCGGCGCGTGAAGCGCGTCCTGCAAGGTGTTTACACGGAGATCGGCAAGTACAACGATGAGGTAGGTGCTATCCGCGCCGACCCGAGCCTTAGCGATCAAGGCAAGCACAAGAAGGTGGCGAAGCTCCGCGCTGAGGTGGTTGATCAGGCGAGTTCGGAAGTGGCTCAGCTCGTCGAGTACGTGGATCGTGCAGCGAGCAAGGTCGACCAGGAGCTGACCGAGGCGCTACAGCCCGAGCACAGGTCCGCGTCGGAGACCGAAATCCGAGACTTCGCGCGAGGTCTCCCCAGCGTGGCAGAGCGAATGAGCTTCCTGATGAAGGCGGCTACAGAGCAGGATCGAGAGACCCTCAACGCCGTTCTCCAGTCGCGGCGCTACCTCAGCGGCTTCGGCGAGATGGCCCCGGATCGCTGGGAGAGTTTCCAGAACCAGCTACGCCGAAAGCTGGAACCGCAGCTTGCTGAGCACTTCGACGTGCTCGATAAGCTCGCCAAGCGGCTTGAATTCGCGAGGTCGGCGGTCGAGAAGGTCTGATCGCATCAAGGCGGGGGTTCCGGGAGGCATTCGCATACGGGGCGTTGTCATCACTGCTCGTTACTGGACGAAAACGCCTGCCGATTTCTTCCTATCCGCCGGCCGCGAAGCGGGGGGCTGCGCCTCGCTCTGCCACAACCCCTTGAAGGTCCGGCGCATGAGGTAGTACTCGTTGAAGGGACGGTCGTCGGTGATCACGACGGCCGGGTTGGGATGAACGAGCTCGTCGACGTCCACTCGCCTGTTCAGGATCTCCTCTATGAAGACCCGTGGGTCCCGACGCTCGCCTCCGTTCCACTCGACGAGATCCGACCGCGCGTCCTCGGGCATTCGGGCCAGGAACTCGTCAGTGCTGGGGATCTCGAAGGGCTCCATGGAAGCGACGAAGTGATAACCCGATCCATCGAAGGATTCATAGGCCGCAAGGTAGGGAAACGCCTCCGCCAGGGAGCGCGCTACCGCCCGCAGAATCAGCCAAGACCGCTTGGGAAACCAATGCTGGAGGATCCCGCCCTTCTCGAGGCGGGTCTTCACCACCTCGTAGAAATCCGACGAGTACAGGAGGCTGGAACCGGCCGCCTCCACGGGCGGTGATGGGTCGATGGTCACGACGTCGTACCGCCTGTCCACTCGCTGAAGGAAGCGGCGTCCATCGTCGATCACGATACGCCCCCGTGGGTCTCGCAGAAGCTCCTCCGCGTCTTCGAAGTAGTAGGGGAAGGCCTCGCGAACGCTCTCCACCAGCTCGATCGCCGTGGTATCGATGTCCCAGCTCATTAGCGAACGGAACGTCGTGCCCATCCCGAGACAGATGACCGCGGCCGATTCGGGCTCGTGGTCGAGGAAGGCCAGCGGCATGTGCGCCATCACCTTCGTGACCGGCATCAGCGCCGTCATGCCCATGCCGTTCACCACGAGCCGCTTCTTCCGCCCGACTCCCACCGAGATCACCGTCGCGGTGTGATCGCGGCGGACCTCAGCCCGGGGGAAGGGGCCCTCTTCGAGGCTCCGCGTGAAGAACAGGGCGCACAGCATCAGGAAGGCCGTCACGACGCCCGCGATGGCCTTCGTCTGGCTGCGGAGCGCGGTCGACCCGCGAAATGCGCTCAGCAAGAGCGCGAACACCAGGGCGATTGCGGCCAAGCCGAGACGCGCGCCAAGCGTCGGCAGGAGCACGTAGGAGGCGAACAACGGTCCGAGAATACTGCCCAGAACGTTCACCGCGTAGGCGCGCCCACCGCCCCGCGGTGACCCTTCTGAGTACTGATCGACTAGCTTGGGCGTCAGGTATCCGAGCACGGCGCAGAACGGGAGGATCGTCGCGACCACGGCGAGCCCTCTCGTGGTCAGGCGCGGGTCCGTGAACACGATCGGCAGCCAGGCGGCGATGGCCACCAAGGCGACCAGCCCGGCCGTCGAGGCAACCCGCCCCCGCGCGATATGCCGACGATAGATCCAGGACCCGACCCAGGTGGCCAGCAGATAGGCGAAGAGGACGAGGGCGAAGGAGTAGACCACAGTGCCGAGGACCGGGGTGAAGTTCCGGATCCAGACCACCTCGGCGGCCATCGAGCAGAATCCCGTCAGGAAGAGGATGGTGAGCATCAGCCGGGCTTTGCCAGCCCGGAGTCGAGCCGCGGCCTCCTCCGCCGAAGTGTCGGTCGAAGTGGCCTCAGCGAGGGTCGTGTCCCCACGCAGGGGATGGCGCACGCCGAGCCAGACGCTCACCGCGGCGATCGAGAAGTTCACCACGGCACCAGCAGCTAGGGTCGCGCGGAAGCCGAGCAGCTCGATCAGCACCACGGCAGTGACGGCCGTGCCCGTCATGGCCCCGATCACGTTGGCCAGGTAGAGAAAGCTGAAACTGGTGGTCTCGGTGCGGTCCACCTCCTTCACGAAGGCCATCACGAGCGGGAACGTGGCCCCCATGGCAACGCACCAGGGGAGGATGGAGCCACCGAGCACCAGTGCCGAGTAGAGCAGATAGGGCACCGAGTCCATCCCGCCCAGTGGAAGCAGCAGCGCCTGGCCGGCGCGGAACAGCGGGGGCACCGCGAAAGCGCTGGCTCCGATGGTCAGCTCGGCGGCGGCGTAGAAATAGATGGCCGAGACGCCGGTCCGGCGCGTCCAGCTGCCGATCCAGCCACCGGCGCCCCACGAGCCCAGCGCCAGGCCCATCATGAAGACCGAGATCACGACGGACATCACCGGCGTGATGATTCCGAACGACGCGAACGCGAGGCGAAGCCAGACGACCTGATACGCGAGCCCGCAGAGCCCGGAGAAGAAGAAGAGCAGGAAGAGGATGCGATTGCGGCTCGTCGGGCCCATGAGGAACTGGATTAGCACCCGGGGGGCCGAGACGCCCACGGCGACGCAGCGCCAGACTCTCGGTCGCCACTCGGCCGCCCCTCTCCGCCCGCGCGCGTTCGGGCGAAGGCTTGGTGCCGCTTTTCATGCTATCTGATCGACGGCGGACGCCGGAGGGCAGGAAGGGGACGCCGTGTTGGCGGTGCGGGATCCTACGACCGTCTCGTCCAAGAGAGTGAACCAGAGGCGCGTCCACCGGAGCATCCCGGTCCGGTTCGACGCATGAGCCTCCGCGCGCGCTCTTCCCCGGGCGACACCTCCGGCCAGGCCACGTCTCGCACTTGGCGGGTGCGACTGGGCCTGCTCGCGGTCCTCGCCCTCGCGTTCGGCCTGCGCTCCCTCACCTTCCCCGGCGTGTTCGTCGGCGAGGGCGAGGCGATCCTCCGCATGGACGACTCGCAGTATCACGCCCGGCGAGCTCTCTACACATTCGCGCGCTTCCCGCGCGTGCTCGACCGAGATACATACCTGAACTTCCCGCAGGGAGCCAACGTACCCTGGCCGCCGCTCTACGACTTCACGCTCGGGGCGGTCGCGCGGCTCTTCGGCCGCGACGCAAGCGACGTACCCGCCGTGATCGCCTGGGTGCCCGTAGCGCTCGGCACTCTCACCGCCCTGCTAGTGTACGCGCTGGCGCGCACCGTCGCCGGACCCGGCACGGCGCTCGGCAGCGCCGCCATTTTTGCGTTGCTCCGCGCGTCGGTGATCTACACCGATGTGGGAAACCCCGATCACCACGCCGCGGTCGCGTTGCTCGGCGCTGCACTTCTCCTCCTCCACGCGGTCGGAGCGCGCGCCGCGACGCGCGGCGGCACGCTGGCCGCAGTGCACGCGGGCCTCGTCGTTGCCCGGGTCGCGATGCTGCTCTCCTGGCACGGAAGCCTGCTCTACCTGGCGATCGGAGAGACCACGGCGATCGCCGTCCTGACCGGCGCGGGACGCCGGGACGCGCTGCTCGCCCAGGCGGCTGGCGCGCTGGCCACCGCCGCACTCGCAACGCCCGCGGTGCTGCGGTGGGGGCCATCTCTAGGGGGTCCTTACTCCACCATCGAGCTCTCCTGGCTTCACGTGGTTGTGCTGCTCGGCGTCGCGGCCAGCGCCTGGGCCATCGGGTGGCTCGAGGCTCAACGACCCGCCGGGCGCTGGACAGGGCGTCTGCTTCGCGGCCTAGCGGTCGGGCTGCTCGTGGGCGTGTGCGTGCTTCTCATCCCCGGGGTGAGCGACGGCGTCGCCTACGCGCTCTCTTACTTCGGGAAGGAGACGCCCTGGATCGCGGGCAACACCGAAAGCCAGCCGATCTTCCGAGATGGTTCCACCGCGATCGCGGTGTTCCTCTACGGGGGATTCGCGTTCCTACTCCCACTCGCGCCCCTCGCGGCGCTCGCCCGCGCTCGCGTGAGGAGGGTTCGAGAGCCGGCGCTGGTGCTCGCCGCCTGGACCCTGGCGCTGGGATCCTTAGCGCTCACGCAGTCTCGCTACGGCAACGACTTCGCCCCGGGTGCGGCGGTGGGTCTATCGCTGCTCCTCCGCGAGTCCGGCCTGCTCGCCGCGCGAGCGTTGCCGCGCACGCCGCTGCTGGCGCGAGCGCTCCCCGTGCTCGTCGGCGCGGGGCTCGTGTGGCCGCTGGTCACCGGGTACGCGTCACGGGTGCCCACCGCCGTCAGCCATCTGCACGGCGAACCTTCCCAAGGCGACCCCGCGCTCGACACCATGCAGGGAACGGCACACCGCTTCGCCCAGCAGGTCCGTGCCGCCACGCCCGAGACCGGCGGCTTCCTCGATCCCGGCGTCGTCCCGGACTACGGCGTCCTGTGTTTCGCCACCATGGGTCACCTGATTCAACACGTCGCGCACCGGCCCACGACATCCGACAACTTCGGTCCCTACCTCCTCAAGTCGAACCTCCGCCTAACAAACGGCTTCTACGCGATCAAGAACGAGGAATCGGCCATCCGCCTCGCCGAACGGCCCCGCGTTCGCTACGTGATAACCGCGGAGCAGGGTCGCCCGCGTCCGATGATGATGCTGCACCGCCTTCACCGTGCCGACGGCACCGGCCGGTACGGCGGACGCCGGCTCGAGCGCTTCCGCCTCGTCACGGAAGGGCCGGGGGGCGGCGTATCGATCGGTCGGCTGACCGGCCGACCGCTACCGCCAGGGGACGTGCCCTACAAGCTCTTCGAGATCGTGGCGGGTGCGCTACTTGAGGTGAGCGCGGCGGACAATGTGCAAGTCATCGCCGAGGTCGATGTGGAGACTCCCATCGGAAGGCGTTTCACATACCGCGCCTCGAGCCGCACCGACGAGCGCGGCATAGCCCACCTTCGGATTCCGTACGCGACGGACACTCACGCCCCAGCACGACCGATCGCTCCCTATCGCGTAATCGCAGGAAGGGGAAGTGCGCAGGTGACTGTGACCGACGCGGACGTGCAAGGCGGCGCGACAGTCCGCGTCTTCCCGGTCGTCGCACCGTGATCGCGATCGTGCGCTTGTGCACGTCCAGGCCAACGTAGGTGGTACCCTTCTCCATGACCGGCTCCTTCGCATGCGGCTCTGCCGCCTCCGAGCGGCAACCCGCGTTTGTGGTTCACAACCGTGCTACCGCACGGCTGCGAATGCAGCCGGTCGCTCCATAGGGTCTGGTCGAACAGCCGATCGTTCGTGCGACACTTCCAGGCGTCGTGGGCGCTCCTAAGGCCGCTCGCGTCACGTTCGCGAAACGCCGCGGATCCAGGAATTTCCGCCTGTCCGTCCCGAAAACTCATGCCGGTGAGGCTGGGGCCTTGGGGCCAACGCAGACAGGCGAACAAACGATAGCCCGCGATTCCGGGTCGTTGCTCACCTCGGCTGGCAACCAGCGGCGCGGCAGTCTATCGCTCCTCTCCACGGGCCCGATGCCCATGCCGTGATCTTCGCCATCCCCCGACTGCGCGCCGGAGGTGAGTGATGGGTGCCAGGTCTTCTCGCCTCAGGCGGCCACTCGTTCGTAGTGCCGGTAGAGACCGGCGGCCTCGACCACCTCAACCACCTCGCCGACCTCCGGCGGCTGCACAGGCCGGGGCTCAGGGCAGTCCATCTCCAAGGACTGGTGGCAGCGCCAGCTGTGGTAGTGGGAGAAGTAGTCCTTGAGGATTCGGCGCAGATGCCGCTCGCTGAGAACCACGACGTTGTCGAGGCATTCTCGACGGATGCTGCCGATCATCCTCTCGACGTAAGGCGATTGCCACGGACTCCTCGCCGCGATGACCACCTCCTCGATGCCCATCGACGTGACCCGCCTGCGGAAGTCAGCGCCGTAGACGCCATCTCTGTCTCGCAGCAGAAACCTCGGGGCCGTGTCCCATGGGAACGCCTCTACGACCTGCTGAGCCGTCCACCGCGCCGACGGGTGTTCGGTGATATTGAAGTGCACGATCCTGCGTCGGTCGTGGGTGAGAATGATCAGGACGAAGAGCACATTGAAGCGAACCGTCGGAACCATGAAGAAGTCCAGCGACACCAGCTCCCTGACGTGGTTGGCGAGGAACGCCCGCCACGCCGGCGACGGCGGCTTGCGTGGACGGACCCGGTACTTCTCCACCGTGGCCTTGGCCACGTCGATGCCGAGCTTCCGCAGCTCGCTCCGGATCCGCGGTGACCCCCAGGAGGGATTGGACTCTGACATCTTCCGGATGAGATCGCGGACCTCCTTGGCGATAGGTGACCGGCCGGGGCTACCCCGCCGACTCAGTCGCGTCCAATGGTCGCGAAACCGCTTGCGCTGCCAGGAGATGACCGTGCTCGGCTTGACGAAGACGAGGGCGTCCTGCCAACCAGACCACGCTTGAGAGAGCCAGACCCAGAGCAGGCGGTCGGCCGGCTTGAGCCTTGGGCGCCGCCCACCGCTGTAAAGCACTGCGAGCTGATGCCGCAGGGCGAGGACCTCGAGGTGCAGGGAGACGCGGGAGCGGAGCACGGAGACCAAGGCAACGATCAATGCGACGAGGACAGCTCTCATGGCGGGCACAGTAGTCGCGCCGTCGCCGTTGCTCAACGGCGCCGGCGGAGAGCTCTGTGCCCATGCCGCCGCCTGGCCGGGGCATCGCACGGCTGGGGATGCGCCTCGATAAGTGGCCGTGATCCCGCGAGAATCGGGTTTTCGGGAGGGACAAGTACTCTCTAGGGCCGGCTCCGCCATTTGAGCGATCCAATGCCCACGGACGACTGCTCTTCCACCGAATCCGGCTTTTCTGGATGCCTTCGTGCCCAGCACGTTCGATTGGGTAAGAATCAGATCCGAAAGCCCTCAAGAGGCCCCGTCACTTGAGCTTGTTCGTAGACACCAGGGGAGGGGATTTCCCAATGAACGATAGCGATTGGTTCATCCCGCCACGAAACAAGGTAAGCGATGCGTAAACCCCAGGTTTCGCGGAGCGCCCCAACTCGCGACCTTCCTCCCCGAGGAGGAAGGACATGACAGGGAAGCTGGCGACGCTGACGGATCGGGACTGGTACTGGCTCCGGCAGC
>Ga0255055_10002553_pt1 | contig 12765 bp, 11 predicted proteins | sample JV7_2_27_MG_FD_188633 | JGI IMG/M metagenome (GOLD analysis project Ga0255055, IMG submission 188633) | Seawater microbial communities from Jervis Inlet, British Columbia, Canada - JV7_2_27 | ecosystem: Environmental > Aquatic > Marine > Inlet | place: Canada: British Columbia | collected...
AATGGCATATATATTCGCAAATTTGTTATTACTTGTAATTAATATAATGACAAATCCAATGTATTATTGGGTAATTATACCAGCTATTTTTTGGGGAACAGGACTAATAATTCATACAATTTCGTATCTTGTCTTTCATCGTGGAACAACTGATGATAAAAATAGGCTAAGATCAAGAACAGAACGTGCTGTTGAAAAGGAATTAAACAAGATGCAAAAACGATTAAAAAATAAATAGGACTTGAAGAGGTAAACTAAATTGTGGCTAGGAAAGTTCTTAGATCTTGAAGATGATATTGAAGAGCTAAGATCTAAGGTTAAACAAGAAATACGTGAAACTATTACTAAAAGTAAGCTAACTCCTCTCGAATTTACTATAATTGAAATAATTTTCAATAGTGAAGCTCTATCTGGTTACGATTTAATTCAAACATTGAATAAACACTTTGCTGGGACATGGGAAGCGAAATCTGGGACTATTTATCCGATATTATCCAAATTACAAAGAAATGGTTACTTAAATTCTAAAACAGTTAAAAGTCCAATTGGGCCTTTAAGGAAACTGTATACTTTAACACATGAGGGTGAGGCGCTGTTAAAGTTAAAAGTAAATAGGAACTATTCAGAACAACTTCTTCTTATAGAAAATTTTATTGTAGAGTTATCTTCAATTTTTATCAAATCATATCCTAAAGAAGACAGGCAAGAAGTTATTGAAGAAGTAGAAGCTACTCTAACAAAGTGCTTTGAAAGAATAAAAGAAAGTATTCCGTCTACTCTTAAATTTAAGGCAAAATGTTCAAATTGTGGTGCCGAAATTGGCAGAAAAGTGGCATATTGTCCACATTGCGGAAACCAATTATCTCCCACAGAGGAAAGAAAGGTTGAAATGGTAGATAAACAAGAATAAATCCATTTGAAAATCCTTTTTTTTTTCTTTAAAATTATATTGAATTTTCAAAATAAAAAAAAGAAGTATATAAAACTTAAGATGAACTCGAGCTGGTAAACTTATTCTATCTCAATATTTAATTTCCTAAAGATTTTTTCAATTTCTTCGCTTGCTAAACTTTTTAAAATATCTTCTAATGGTGCTATTACTTCGTCTTTCTGAGTTGTTCTATTGTTACTAATTCTCCCTTCTTTAACCTCAAAACTACTCTGAGCCCATGAGTTAAAGTCATTAAAAGTAAACCAAATTTCTCTATAGGCTCCTTCCGTTCCTCCGTCACGTGCTAAAGGTTTATTTTCTATTGAAACTTCTGGATCCTGTAGATAACACCAATCTAAAATTACCCACTCTAATTTCCGTTCTGATTCTGGGCGATCTGCTAAATATATACAATACGCATGCCCACCCAATTCTGTATCCGATGGTGCAAAAACGGGATCAGTCATTACTTGAGCTGCACAAACTTTAACTCTCCATGAAGGGACGCCAGCATTAATTAATAGGCTCGCAATTAAGATAGCTCCATCTTCACAATCCCCGATTTCTGATTGAATTGATTCGAAGGGGAATAGCCAAAATTCTGGGCACTCTGAGGCGATGTCGTCGTACTTATATTTTAGAAAATTACATACAAAGTTTTGGACTGCTAAAGCCGTTTTGTTTGGAGTATCTTTCCTTAATTCTAACTGAGTTAAGACATGCCATAATATTGCATCATTTTTCTTTATAAACGCCTTCACATCAACATCAATTTGTTTTTTATAAGATTCTCCTCTCAAAGCCCGTCCAGTATATATGATTGGTGCGGTAGCCCATTTGCTATTCCAATAATCAGGACCAAATTCACCATAATTTTTTTCATACGGTTCAAACGGTTTATAGTTTGGTATAATTGGTATATCGGGACTTGAACCCCTCTTAGGAGCAGGCTTTGTTTTTGGTACAGGCTTTTTCTTTGGCACTTCTGCAAGATTTTTCGCTTCACTTATCCAGTCTTCAATGTTTTTTAAAGTCGGAACTTTAGGAAGGATTTTTGGATCGTTTTCTTTTAGGCCCTTTAATTTCTGGACTGTTGATTTTGCGTTTCGATAGGCGAACTCCTTAACAGAATCGATCCCTATGAGGTTTATAGCATTTGCTAATTCGGGATTAATGCCTTGTATTCTCATTAAATCGGCGTGCTCTTGCCATGTATCAAGTGCTTTTACTGTCACACCTATACTTCTTGCTAATTTTTTAATCTGATAGTAACTTAATGTCAGCAGATCTACTACTTCCTTTATACCTGCTTTTTTTAGAAGTCGGGCGTGTTTTTCTTCTAAACCAATAATTTCAGTTAATTTCATTTCAATCCCTTTTGGTTAATATTGAATTTATATTTAATTAGAAATCATGGAAATATTAATTTTATTCTTTCACATTATTAAATTTACTAAAAATCAGCATTAATTAAAAAAAGAATGTGGCGGGAGGGAGATTCGAACTCCCGAAGGCCTTTGCCACTGGATCTTAAGTCCAGCACCTATAATCGGTCTTGACCCTTCTAAACCAAAAGACCTTTGACCAGACTCGGTAATCCCGCCAGTTTATTATGTTATTAATAAATTCCTTCTACGATAATAAGATGTTTTTATCAAATCTAATAGGCTTTAAGTGTATATTGAGAAATTTTAGTTTTAATTTAAATTTTTACCTTAGGAATTAGCCTTCTAACTAGTATTCTATTTTATTTGAAGTATATATAGATATTAATTCTATTTTTAAAATAGTTTGGAACATTGTTAAATGAATGAATTAACTAAGAAAAATAAAAATAAATAAATAATACCAAGATATTAAAATTATAACAAAACAAATATAATGATTTTGTAATCTTCTACGAGGTTTATGTTTTGCCAGTTGGAATACTTATAATTCGTTGGGATAATGAAATAGGGCCGATTAACGAAGGTTTTTATCCTGATAACCTCAAAATTACAAATAATCTCCTTACACAAATATATTCCTCACATAGGTATCAAAGTCTAAAGCCGGGATTTGCTAGCATCTCGTTAAAGAATAACAAAGTTGTATCTTTTTTCTCTGGTGTAGGAGATGACCACATAAGTGTGGAGAATTATGTAGTTGCTCTGTTATTACGTAGAGATGAAAAACCAGGCAAATATCGAGAAATTCTAAAAACTATAGCTGCCGAAATATTGGACAAAACTCAAGAAGCAAAATTTTTAAACCTTCTCCCTAACCTATTTAAGGATTTGGCTAAAATTTAAATTTTTACTTCTCAAAAATAAGAGTATATAATATACAGCTAGTTTTATTCTAACTTCTTTATAACGATTTTACCAGCATCGTTAATTTCGACAAGATCAACATCCTGTAAATTTTGGACTATCTTTTTTACCAGTACTATAGGGGAACCAAGAGCATTTCTCAAATCTTCCAAGGCCATTGATCCCACTTGCTCTAATATTAAGAACGCTTTGAACTGGGCTTCATGTTCCATCAATTCAGTAAGTTTATCATAGAAATGAATCTTCTTAAAATTCTTCTTCTTGAATTCTTTAAGTTCTTCCATATCATTATTTAATTTCCTTACAACTTCGTCTGCTTCGCGCTTCTTCTCCAGAGCGTCTTCTAATTTGTTTATCAAATTTTCTTGCCTTGTACGAATTTCGTCAAACCTAGATTTCAAATCTTTTGCTTCTGAGGTTGCTTCAGTGGAAACCAACTTACTATCTAAGAGAAATGTATCTAAATCAGAAATTTTTCCTGTCAGTTCTTTCTTCTTTTCAATATGATCAGTTCTTAGTTGCTCGAGTTCTTTTTTCCACTTTTGATCCATATCTGATAATAGCTTTACTTGTTCGTCTTGTAGTTTATCCGCAAATGCTTGAAGCTCTTTTACCTTGTTCTCTAATGATTTGATATTTCCATCTTTAAGAATTAATTCTGAATTTCTCTCGGCCAATTCAGCTTTAAGGTTTCCAATTGTTTCGAAACTTTCGTCTAATCTCTTCTGAGTTGGGATGTTTTGTCTTTTCATAAATTCTAGTTCTTTTTCTATCGCGAGAACTTCGCCTTTCGCAAGGTCATGCTCACTTTCTCTTTCGTTAAGTAATGCTCTTTGTGTTCCGATTAATTCTTTTAATTCTAATACATCTTCTGGAATATCATACATTCTGGTTATCTTAACTTTCTGTTCTTCAATAATAATTTCTTGATTTTGGATAACTCTCTTTTGTTTTTCTAGCACTTCTTGTAATCGATCGATCTTTGATTGAAAAACTGCAATTTCTTTTTCGCTCGATTCGATCCCATCTATAACATTTTTAAGATCTTTAGACATAGGTTATTTGCTCGATTCTTTAATTAAAAGAATTGATAACTACGGTTAATAAATAAACGATATTTATATTCATCATCTATTCAAACCAAATCTCATTATTATTGAGATAATAGATTCAATTTATATACTTATCGAATTGATAAATTAATTGTACCTAACTATGAAGTTGCAATATTTAAAGAAATAGAGGTAGGATAAAATTACTGTTTTTTACTTTAAACCCAAGATCATTGATCCTTTTATTTTTGTATTGTACGATTATCAAAACAGTGAACAAAAAGTAAAGTTAAAAGAGATCAACTTTTTCAAAGATGAATTGGATATTTTGAAGCATGCTGAAGAATTAAATCTTGATTTAACAGAAAATAAAAATGATAGAGAACAATCGATTCTCTTCCAACTACAGAACTCGATTAATGAATATTTAACAAATGGGAAAACTGATTTATATAAGGAACTGAAGGATACGGATGTTTTACTTGATCTTAAGAATAAATTCAAAACTGATTTTTCAGAAAAAATTTTAAACGCTCTCATCGATATTAAACCAGGTGAACTTACTACTTACTCAGAATTAGCCGAAAAAATTAAATCGAAAGCATATAGAGCTGTAGGAGGTGTTCTTAAAAATAATCCACTACCTTTGATAATCCCATGTCATCGCGTTATAAAAAAAGATGGAAGTATAGGTGGTTTTATGGGAAAAATGGACAAAGAATGGCAAATCCATCTTAAAGAACATTTGTTAGAAATTGAAGGCAATGTAATCTCAGATTAATATAATTTCCTATTACCGATATTTATATTTCAATATATCTTGTAATTCTTAGCTTTCTAAGGTAATAGAAACTAATTTAAAAGTTAATTACTTCTAAATCATATTATGGTTAGAATATCAGCTCTCCGTCCTTATTGCCCTGAAAATCCAAGTGATTTCACTACAAATCCATATGATGTAATTGGAAAAGTAGAAGAACAAGAATTAAAACAAAACGCGAATTCGTTGATTCATCTAATCTTACCTGATGGTGAAGGAGAGGAAGTTTACAATAATGCCTTAAGCGCGTATACAAATTTTAAAGCATCAAATCTTATTAGTCGAGAAGAAAAACCAAGCATATTTGTTTACCGTCAAGAATCACCTCATTTTAGTCAAGAAGGGTTAATTATGGGAATCGCACTTCAAGATTATGAAGAAAACAACATAGTTAAACACGAGTATACTCGAGTGAAACCACTTAAAGATCGAACTAAGCATATTACAACTTCTAATGTAGCAGCGGGGCTCGTATGGTCAGTTTTTCGCCATGATATTGAGATTAATAAAGTAATCGAGCAGATTAAACAAAAGAAACCTAAATTTGACTTCAATAAATACAATTATCGCCACATAGTTTGGCAGGAAACAGAACTTAATATTATTGCAAGATTATCTGTTCTCTTTAAAGATAAAAAAGTCTATATCGCTGATGGGCACCACCGAGCAGCAAGTGCAGCAGAGTATCGTAAAATTCAAATTGAAAACACCAATGAAAATGAAAACTCTAATTCTCCTTGGCAATTTTTATTATCTTATGTTGCCTCAGACGACCAGATTCGAATTCTACCTTATAACCGGGTTATTAAAAGATTAAAAGATGGTAATGAAGATTTTTTAAGAAGGTTGGAGGAAATTTATTACATTAAAAAAGTTAATACAGCTTTTAATCCAAATAGAAAAAATCAAACTGCACTCTGCATAAAAGGAAAATGGTATAAGTTAGAAACTAAAGAGAAAACTTTTGACTCAAGACGGGACAGCTTGGATGTGGCTATTCTTCAAGATAAAGTTTTGGCCCCAATATTAAGGATTATCAACATTCGTACTGACGATAACATCTTCTTTGTTGGAGGTTTACAAGATCCAAATACCATGGAAGAGTATACAACTGAAAAAGGTAACGATGTATTTTTCAATCTTTATCCTGTTGATATAAAGGATTTGGAGTCAATCGCTGATTCAGGAAGCGTGATGCCACCAAAATCGACATGGTTTGATCCTAAACTTTTATCGGGGTTAGTTCTTCACGACTTAATTGAAGATTAACAATTAATATTTAAACTTGGAGCTAAAAAGATTGAGTAAACACATAGAAAATGTAAAAAGATATGGAACGTGCTCCAAAGATTGCTACGGTTCATGTGTATTCATGGGGGAATGGAACGATCAAGCTCCTGAGAAGAAATTAATAATTGCTAAACCCTTAAAAAACCACCCTTTAACAAACGGTTTTTTTTGTCCAAAACTAAATCATAGGGAAGAGTTACTTTACCATCCTAGTCGATTGAAATCAGCGTTGGTTCGCTCGGGTCCAAAAGGTTCGAACACCTTTGAGTCAATTAGTCTTGAAAATGCGTTAAATCTTATTTCAGAAAAACTAATAACAGTTAAAAAAAAATATGAAGCCTCCTCTATTGTAGGCGCCTTTTATGCGGGAAATAATAGCCTAATATCACAATTTTCTCCAATTAGATTTCTGGGCAAATTAGGCGCTACAATAACAACTGGTGGCATATGTAATGAAGCTGGAAATCATGCATTAAGTCAGATGTTTGGAAATTATTCCACTACAAATCCCTTCCAAATAAATAATCCCAACAATAAACTAATTGTCATTTGGGGTAGTAATTTAGCTGATCGAAATAACCACGCATATTTCTTACTTAAAAAAGCAATAAAAAATGGCTCGTTTGTTGTTGTTGTGAATCCTATTAAAACTAAATCAGCAGAAAATGCCTTTTTACATCTACAACCTTTTCCAGGTACCGATTATCTGATTGCAAAATATATTATGAATAAAATTTTAGCAGCTAAAAAATATGATATAGATTTCCTCATCCAACATGTTGACAACTACAAAGATATTTTTACAGAGGTTGAAAAAATCGATGAAAACAAAATTCTTCAACTTACTGGCTTAACTCGTGAAATTTTGGAGGCTTTTACAGAAGTTCTATTTGAATTTCAACATAAAACTCTATTCATTGTAGGATTTGGACCCCAGAAGTATTTTTATGGTGGAAAAAATCTGAATACAATTGCACTAATCCAGATCCTCCTTGGTAATTTCGGAAAACTAGGAACAGGATTTTTATTTTCTCAAAGTGGTTTTAGTAAAGAGTTTACAGATTCGCTTATGAATTATATCACTCAACCACAATTATACACTCCATGTAACAGCTTTCCACTGGTAAATCTCGGAACTTCTTTAAGTTCGAATAAGTTTAAGATGTTATTTGTATATAATCTTAATCCTGCGAGCTCTCTCCCAAATCAGGCCATCTTAAGAAAATCTCTATCCCGAGAAGATCTTTATGTAGTAGTATTGGACATGTTTTTAAATGAGACAACAAAATTTGCAGATATTGTTATCCCCGCAAAATTCGATCTTGAATGTGATGATTTTATAACACCTTATTTTACCCCTGGGATATCAATAAATCAAGGGGGACCATGTCCATATCCGGATTGTTTATCAAATTACGAATTTTTTCAGCTATTAGCCAAAAAAATTAGATGGGAGGATGACAAACTTTTTCAAGAAACTCAAGAAGAGATCTTCAAAAAGTGCGTTGAACTGTTACCCAAGGAAGTTCAACAAAGCTTAAAACTCAATGGATACTATATCCCGTTCGGAATTAATGATATACCTTATGAAGATTTAAATTTTCCAACTTTCAATGGAAAAATTCAAATAAAAAGTTCTAATTTAGAATTATTTGACCCAGAACTAGATTTTCTTCTACATCGAAGTCAAAACGAGTTTTATTTACTCTCCCCGGCTCATAAATATTTCATACACTCCCAAATGGGTGAAATTCATAAAGAATACGAGAATGTTTTCAGCAAGATCTATTTAAATCCGTATGATATCGAATTAATCGGACTAAAACTAAATGAAGAGGTATTAGTTTCTAACAAATTTAGTGAAGCGAAATTTATTTTAGAACAAAATATTAATTTGAAATCTGGGACTGCTTTAATTTATTCCGGATTACCATTTGCTAAAACGGTATATGAAAATGTAAATTTTTTCACTCCAGAAAAACCCGAGGAATCAAAGCTTTCAGGAGCGTATTATTCTGTGATTGTTAAAATATCTAAAAATTAACCAGTTAATTAGTCTTAAAAGAAAAGTGAAATTAAATAAAAAAAAACGAATTTTATAGGTTTCTTAAGAAATTTGACATTTTTTCAGCGATTTTCGTAGCTGCGTAGACTTGAGTTTCTATAGTTTGAGCTCCAATATGAGGTGTAAGAATTAAGTTCCCTTCGCACTTAATTAATTCCGTATCTTTTAATGGTTCCTCTCTAAAAACATCTAATGCAGCTCCACCGATTTCTTTGTTTACCAAAGCATTTATTAAAGCTTTTTCTTCAACGAGTTTTCCTCTAGCAGTATTAATTAGAATAGAATCTTTTTTCATCAGTTTTATATTTGTTGTATTAATAGTATTTTCTGTCTGAGATGTTACGGGGAGATGTAAAGATACTATTTGCGCGTCCTTGAGCAGATCATCAATAGAAGAATATATCCTACATCCAATATTTTTAGCCTCTTCCACAGCTTCGGGCCCTTTACTAAATCTTGAGTATACCCCAACTTCCATTTCTAAAGCTATAGCTTTCTTTGCTAGTTGCTTTGCAATGTTTCCAAAACCTATTAATCCTAATTTCTTTCCTTTCAATGTGTAACCAAGATATTGCTTTTTATTCCACTCTCCGTTATGCATAGTACGATCTGCCTTTGATATATGCCTCGCTAATGTAAACATTAAACCTAAAGCTAATTCTGCTACTGAAACGGAAGGTGCTGCTGGTGTGTTTAAAACTTCAATATTAAGCTCAGCAGCCTTTTCCCTATCAACATTATCTAACCCTACTCCAGCTCTACCAATCGCTTTAAGATTTTTTGCTTGTTCTAAAACTTCGGCTGTTAACTTTGTCCTAGAACGTACGACAATTCCATCATAACTTCCAATTTCTTTTTTTAGCTCGTCGTTAGTTATCTCGAAGTTTTTAACAACATCGAAACCATTATCTTGAAATATTTTAACTCCTTCTTCTTGTAATTTATCGCTTATTAAAATCTTCATATATATCACTATTATTAATTTAAATTAGATTGATATTATTTTTAGTACAATTATGCTTAAAGAACTTTTGTTGATTTAATTAGATATCCTTAATGAACCTAACCAACTGTTTAAGTATAAGAATCACAGAAAATATAAATAAAAAAAGAATAAGTTAAAAAATTAATTTTATTGGTTCATTCTTAAGTCAGATACGATATCAGTTAGAACTTTTAGCATTTCTTCAAGCTCTTTTACCGTTATTTCACCCATATGACCAATACGGAATGTTTTATTTTTCAAGTCTCCATATCCATTGACAATGCGATATCCTTTGGTTAAGAGCGTTGAAACCATCTTCGTAATATCAATATTTAAGGAATTTTTCATAGTAGAAACTGTATTCGATTCATATCCTTTTTCTGGAAACATTTCAAAATTAACATCTCTTGCCCACATTCTTGTGCGCTTTCCTAGTTGGACATGTCTTTCAAATCTTTTATCTAATCCTTCATGGTTTAAGATGTAATCTAACTGTGATGCCAATGCTCTAATTTGAGGGATAGGAGGAGTTGTTGGGGTTTGATGTTTTTCGTTTCGTTTCACTAAATCAAGAAAGTCGAAGTAGAACCCCCTGTTTTTAACTTGAGGGACTTTTTCGATTGCTGCAGAAGATATAGAGCATACAGCTAATCCTGGCGGAATAGCAAAAGCTTTTTGCACTGAAGCTAAACATACATCAATCCCTAACTTATCAACTTCAATTTTAATTCCCGCCATAGATGAAGTTGCATCAACGCATACTAAAGCTCCAGAATCCTTAATAACGGGAATAACCTCGGCCATAGGATTATAAACGCCCGTAGAAGTCTCGTTTGCTTGTATAAAAACTACAGCGTATTTATCTTTATTTAATGCTTCTTGGGCGACTTCAGGAGTTATTGCCTTACCCCAATCTACACCTTCTTTTACTGCTATTTTCCCATTGTTAACTCCAATTTTGTACCAACGATCTCCAAATGCTCCAATCGAGAAAAATAAAGCTTTCTCATCCTGTTTAACTAAATTCCTCACACAAGCTTCCATTAAACCGGTGGCACTCGAAGTAGATATAAGAATTGTATTGGAAGTGTATAATAACTTTTTAAGACCTTCTTCTACAAGTTGATGCATTTCTGCGTATGGTTTTGATCTATGCGTGTCGTTTGGTTTTGCCATTTCAGCCAATATTCTTTCTGAGACATAAACAGGTCCAGGAGTGAATAATTTTATTTGAGAACCTTTCTCTTTATTGAAGTGGATTTCAGACATATTTTAACCAAATACTTTGAATTATTTATTTTTTTTATTTGTATATTATGTATTAATAAAAGATGATGATATATTATTTATCCTATAATCTTAAGATTCAAATGTAAAAGTACTAAGATTTAATCATATTGTTCAGTTTGAATCTCTTGTGGAGCTAGCGGTACTGAATCCATGATATACCAGACAAGTTTCATATTTTTAAAACTACTTAGTTTCAATCCATACTCACTTAAATATAAAGCTGATCTCAATATCGCATTAAGCGTTAATGTAGTCAACAGAGTAATAAGATGAAAAATCACATTTATTTCTGCAAAAATAATGGCAATAACAGTAAAAAATACTGTGGCTGCACCGATTAATGCGTTTAGATATCGAAAAAGAGGAGAGTATACATTAACTATTAATCCTTTTAAAAATCCAGCAAGTCCTACGAGAAACATAGGTATTCCTAAGATATATACGAAATAACTCGGAGGAATGTTAGGGGCCGTGAGCATATGAATTAATATAATACCCGAGTAATAGATAAATGTTAATCCAAATAATATATTTAAAATCCGATGTATTACTTTTAAATTTTTTCCGAAAATTCCCTTGTGGGATCTATATACTGCATATATTAATAGAACAGATAGGAAATAAACCCCAATTGACATTATAGCTAATAATGTAGCAAAAAATGCTATATAAACTAATATTATAACCAGCATAATAGATATAACATCATCAACACGCCGTTTTCTTTTATTCATTAATAATCGAAGATCCATAATTAATCATCACTATTTCTATAGATAATAACAATATATTCTTTATTATTTAATATTCCTTTACTTCGATATTTAATTATAGAATTATATATTAAAATGCTTTTATACTAAATTAGTCTACTAATTTATAATATTAAAATTGAAAGTTGTTCCTACGCTAGGATTAAACGCCTTGATTCTACCATTACTCATCGTATTAGCCATTTTTACGAATTTTTCACCGCTACAGTGAATAGGAAAGAGATAAAGAGCATTATTGAACATATCCAACGAATGTAAATATTCTAGCGTAATTTTAATCCTTTTATCTGATGCGCTTGCCATGTGAAATCCCCCGATAATATGACTTATCGGTTTACTCGAATATTTTTTTACATAGTCTAATGTATTCATTAGACCAGAATGACAGCATCCATTTAATACAACTATATTTTCGTCAAATTCTAAAATAAGACACTTATCATCTAATATTTTATCAAGTTTAACGAACCCTGCTTGAAGTGAAATAAAGTTATTAAAATCTTCTTCAATGCGATTTCTAGGAATTTCTCCACTTGCTATTATTTTAAGTCCTTCGATATTAAGGATTTCAAAAGGTTCCTTTGTGAAGTGAACTTCTCCTTTTAAGGATTCAACTAAATCTAAATTTATTGGCTCCTGATTAACAATTTTTAAAGATGAAAGCAGAGGTAAAAGGTCTGTTTTCGTTTTTCCAACTAAATCTTCATTTTTTAAATTTCTAACTCGCTTAAATAATCTCTCGAACTTAGCATTCTCATGGCAGATTATTGGTACTTTATCATCTATTCGTTCTAATATTTTGATTAATCCCCCCGTGTGATCGTAATGCCAATGTGACAATACGATGTAATCTACATCGTATAAGGGATATCCTCGAATATCTAGATTATGTAAGTATGTAAGATTGGTACCTCCGGAATCAAATACTATTTTTTTCAATAATCTATCTTTATTAGGATTATCTGAATCTATGACATCGTATACATTAATTAAAAAACCTAAACCATGTTCTGCCAGTGACTTTGACGCAAACAATTTGTTTAATTCGATAAAATCCAAAAAATGATTTTCTCGTATATTTTGAAAAGGTAAAACAATATTATTTGTTAGTAGGTTTATTTTAACTCTAATCATAATAATTCTTACAAAGATTAATGATGCTTATAAAAATAATATGATGTAATTGCCAACTATTATTAATCCAATAGCAACAATAAATCGCTTGCGGAATTTTTCTTTTAAAATCA
>Ga0255055_10002554_pt1 | contig 12764 bp, 12 predicted proteins | sample JV7_2_27_MG_FD_188633 | JGI IMG/M metagenome (GOLD analysis project Ga0255055, IMG submission 188633) | Seawater microbial communities from Jervis Inlet, British Columbia, Canada - JV7_2_27 | ecosystem: Environmental > Aquatic > Marine > Inlet | place: Canada: British Columbia | collected...
CGCAGGGGTGTGACAGTGTCGCACCCAGGCCGTAGACTGGGGATAACAAAGGAGGGTGGTGATGGCGGAGTCCCGCAGGCGCGGTCTTTCCAAGTCCAAGTACGTCTCAGGCACCCGGTGCCAAAACAAGCTGTGGTGGGAGGTTCACGAGCCCGACGCCGAGGAGCTCCAGTTCAGCAAGGGGACCCTGAGCATCCTCCAGCAGGGGAGCCAGGTCGGGGAGCTCGCGCGGGAGCAGTTCCCCGGCGGCGTGCTGATCGACCTTCCCTACAACGCCGTGAAGGAGCGGGTGGCCGCCACCCAGGCCGCCATCGCCAACGGCGTGCCGGCGATCTACGAGGCCTCGTTCACCTTGGACGGTGTGTACGCGGCCGTGGACGTGCTGGAGCGGGACGGAAACGGGTTCAACCTCATCGAGGTGAAGTCATCCACCAGGGTGAAGCCGGAGCACATTCCCGATGCCGCCCTGCAGACGCACCTCGTGACCGGCTGTGGGCTCAAGGTCAAGCGCTCCGCGATCATGCACCTCAATTCCGAGTACAGGCATCCCAATCAGGGGAAGCTCTTCATCCGCACGGACGTGACCGAAGACGTGCAGGACACGATCGATCGCGTACCGGAGAAGATCGAGGAGCTGCGCGAGATGCTCGCGGGCGACTTCCCCGCCCTGCCGATCGGCGAGCAGTGCGCCGACATCAGGAACTGTCCGTTCAAGCACCGCTGCTGGCCCGACGACCGGGACCACGTGCTGAAGCTGAGCGGCAAGGGTGTGCGCAAGGCGCTCGAGCTGATGGCCGATGGAATCCACCGGATCCAGGACATCCCGACGGACTTCAAGCTCTCGAAGGTCAACAAGCGGCAGAAGCTGGCGCTCGAGCAGGGCGATCTCGCCGTCGAGCCCGGACTCAAGAAGGCGATGGCGTCGCTCGAGAGCCCGGTGGGATACCTCGACTTCGAGACCGTGGGCCGCGCCATCCCGGTGTGGGACGGCCTCAGACCCTGGGGAGCGGTTCCGGTGCAGTTCAGCTACCACGAGGAGATTTCCGGCAGCGACTTGAGCCACGTTGAGTGGCTGGCGGATGGTCCCGAGGACCCGCGCGCCGCGATCGCTCGGGTGCTGGTCGAGGCCACCCGCAATGCAGGGCACATCGTCGTGTACACCGGCTTCGAGTCACGACAGATCCGCCATCTCGCGGCGGCCGTACCCGAGCTCGCGAAGGAGCTAGAAGACATCAACGGCCGGCTATTCGACCTCCACAAGGTCGTGAAGGACAACGTCTACCATCCCGACTTCGACGGCAGCTTCAGCATCAAGGACGTGCTGCCCGTGCTGGTGCCGGAGCTAGGGTATGACGACCTGGAGATAGACGACGGTCAGGACGCCAGCGCGGAGATCGCGCGGCTGATGCTCGAGGGTGACAGCATGTCAGAGACAGAGCAGGCGCAGTTGCGAGAGGACCTGCTCAAGTACTGCAAGCGCGATACGGAGGCGATGGTGGGGTTGGTGGAGAGGCTGCAGATTTTCGCAGCGGAGGGGTAGCGGAGGAGACCCGGGGTCTGGACTACAGCTTGAAGACCGCGATCATGACGGGGATCATGACGCCCAGCACGGTCAGCGTGCCGCCCGCCACGAAGATGAACATCCACTTCATCAGCTCTGCCTTGAGATCCCGCAACTCACTGCGGAACTCGGAGCGTAATTCGGCCACGCGCTGCTCCAACTTCGCGTCGAACCGTGCGAAGTTGAGCTCGTTCAGCTCACGAAGGTCGGCCCGGTAGGTGGCATCCACCTGGTTGAACCACTCCACGAGTTCGTTAGCGATCTCGTCGCCGAATGTCTCGTAGAACTTCCGCGACAGCTTGGCAGTCACCGGCATTGGAGGCCTCTCGAGGCTGAACCGGTGCCGAAGTTAAAGGTACGCTCGGCCTGAGAAGTAGGCAAAGGATTGCGGCAGGGAGCGGATTACAGGGCGTGGTCAACTCCAAGTAGCAGCAAGGGGTGCGCTATCAGTATGCGTTAAAGGGCACAATCCGACGCTCGTCTCACGTCGTAGGAGAGACCCGCGGCTCCCATCTTTCTCTGCCGATCGCTTGCGCCGGCAGGGCATGCCGCGTATGTCTATCGTGCTTAGACGCGGGGCAAGCACCCGATGGACGAGTTGATCGAGCGTCTGGGATCCGCTCTACCCTCCCGATATCAGCTCGTCCGCAAGATCGGACGGGGCGGGGCGGCCCACGTGTTCCTCGCGCGGGAGAGCGAGCCAGAGCGGGATGTCGCCATCAAGGTGCTTGATCCCGCCCTCGCGACTCTCGTGGGGCCCGAGCGCTTCATCCGCGAAGTGGATTTCGCCTCCAAGATGGCCCACCCGCACATCCTGCCGGTGTTCGCCGCCGGCGAGTCATGCGGCTTCCTGTACTACGTGATGCCGTACGTTCCCGAGCAAACCCTGCGCGAACGCCTCCACAAGGAGCGTTTCCTGCCCGTACCGCAGGCGGTGGAGATCGCCCGCGAGGTCGCCGACGCTCTCGGGTACGCCCACGAACGCAACATTGCGCATCGCGACATCAAACCCGAAAACATCCTCCTCGAGGCGAACCACGCGATCGTCGCCGACTTCGGTATCGCGCGCGCGATCGCGGACACCGGGGGCGAGCCGCCCATCACCCAGTCCGGGTTCGTCGTCGGCACCCCCGCATACATGAGCCCGGAGCAAACAACAGGCGAAGGTACGGTAGATGGCCGAACGGACGTGTACAGCCTTGGCTGCGTCCTCTACGAGATGCTAACCGGGCAACCGCCCCATCGCGGCACCCCCGAGAAGATCCTGGTCGAGAAGTTGAAGGGACCGCACGTACCCGTGTCCATCCTCCGACCCGAGGTTCCTACCGCTGTCGAGGCCGTGGTCTCGACGGCATTGGCCTTGGACCCGTCGGCCCGCTTTCCCACAGGGGTCGAATTCCGTGACGCGCTCGGCAGCGCTCTCACACCGGATCCGGCAGCGGGCGTTGGGTCTTCTCAACCGACCGCGCGACTCGCGGGCCGGGCACGGGCGATGGGAACAGAAGTGCCGAGTCCGGGTGCCCGCTCCGGGATCCTGCCGATTCTGAACAGTCGCGCCAGCCTCACGTTCGTGCTCGCCGCGGTCGTCGCGGTCAACTGGCTACAAACGACGGTCGACACGTGGATCGGCGGGAACGTGGCCTGGGTCGCCTGGCTAGGTCACCAGATGGCCGACGCGATGCGTTGGCTCGAAGGCGGACTGAGTTTCGCCGGTCAAGAGGCGACCTCGCCCCTGGCCGTTTACGGCTACGCGGCGGCGTACTTCTTTCTCTTTCCGCTGCTAGCCGTCATGGTGGCGGTCGCGCTCGCACGCCGGCGCACGATCGGCCCGTACCGAACGCTGACCACAGCGCTCGTTGCGGTCTACGCCCTGTGCCTCCCGTTCTACATCTTGGTGCCGGTGCCCGAACGGTGGTCTGTGGCCGAATCGCAAGCGATCCTGCTCTCGGACCGCTGGAGTACCAGCCTGATCGAGGCCGTCCGTCCGTTGAGTGGTCTGGACAATTGCTTTCCCAGCTTCCATGTGTCCCTGATGGTGATCACGATCTTGGCCGCCTTCACCTACCGGTTGGCATGCCGGCGCACCGCGCTGATCGGTGGGATCGTCGTGATCGTCTCGACTATCGTGCTCGGCATCCACTGGGCCGCGGACGTCATCGCGGGCATCTCGGTGGCGTTGATCAGTTGGTCGATCGCGATGCGGCTCGAGCGTCGGTGGACTATGCGTCCGGGGCGCCACGCGTCGGCCGCACGCGCGATGGCGCTGATCGTGGCCGCGCTCGCCGTGTTCTGGCCAGCGCCGGCCTCGGCCCAGACCTCGGTGAGCTTTCTCGGTGTGGCGCTGGACGCCGACAGCCGGCATGCCGATGCCGAGCTGCAGCGCTACCTGGAGCGAACGGGCGACGTGCGATTCGTGTCCGAGCAGGCCTACGAGTACCGCAACGTGATCGACCGGCTCGTTTCGTGGCGGGCGGACCGTGGCCCGCTTCTGGCGCGCGTGACCCCTTACGCACTCGTGGCTTCCGAACTGCTTGGCGCCGACGTTCAGGTCCTCGCCACATACGTGAGCCGCGCGACTGGCGGTACGACGTACCACTCGTACTTCGTCGTCAATCGGCGGCGCTTCCCGCAGATGACGGATCTCGCCCTCGTGCCCCGGTATCTCCGCGAGGCGGCCTCGCCTCCGAGATTCGCCTACCACAGGGAGTTCAGCACCTCCAGCTATTTCCTTCCGGCCCTCTACTTCCGGAATCACGGCATCTTCGACATGCCGTCATCGACGGAGCACGCCACGGCCATCCAGGCCCAACGCGTGGCGGGCGGTACGATGGACGTGATCAGGAGCGTGGCGACGGGTCAGCACGACGTTGCTGCGGTCTGGAGCGGCACCAAAGCCACCGTTGAGGGGACCGACTCGCTCGCAGCACGGTACGGGCGACATCTCCGGTTCATCCAACTCCCGACTGCGTTGCCCAACGATCTCCTGGTCGTCTCGGCATCCATGGACTCCGTGACGCGGGAGCGGATAAGCCAAGCTATCAGCGGGATGCGGCCCGACGAGATCGACGTCGGGGACTTCATGACCTGGCGCAACATTAGCGATGCCCAAGATGCCAGCGCGGCCCTTGCCGACGTCCGCTGGTTGGCACAGGAATCCCCGGCGCCCGCGACCATCGACATCCAACGAATCACGGTCGGCGGCCGCACCGTGCCGGACGACCAACTCCTCGCCGTGCGGCAGGCGATCCGATTGGCTGGACTGGAGCTGGTTAATTTCGACCGGGACTTTCATGCGCTCCAGGACTACGTCTGGACGGTGGAGCCGATACATGATGGGGCCGTCATGCTGCGGAGCCGCGTAGTGGGAGCCGACCTGGAGAACCAGGAGTTCCAGCTTTCCTTCCGCGACACCGAGGAGCTGACGGATCGAGTCGTCCAACTGCTGCATTCCCGGCTCCACCGGATTCGCTACGTCTGGCCTTATCGCACCAGCCCCCCGACGGTGCTCCGCAACGTGCCCATCAGTGTCCCCACCGGCGTCTCGGTGACGGTACGGAAGATCCACTGGCTCGACATGAACCGACATTCCTATCTACAAGACGCGTCCTTCGACGCGACCGTGGCCGCTTCGGACTTCCACAAGATCGAGCTGTCGCCGGACTTCATCGATCCGCCGGACAGCGACGGCTTCGGGTTCGACCCGATGAGCGACATCTCCTACCGGGTCGTGCTGGCGCGCGTACCGCACGAACGACCACTGTTTCGGGCGTTCGCGGTGACCTTGGTCGTGTTGTTAGTGGTTGGAGGGGCCGCAGCGGCGTTGGATCTGCGGCAGTTGATATCGGACGCACGGACGTGAGCCGTCTCCCGCTCCTTCCTGTCTCGGTGTCGTCGCCCTAGAAGAGAGGTAGGCAAAGCACAGCGGCAGGAACCCGATCAGTTCCCGTCGCTCACACCCCACTCAAGGTCCTTCGACTGGATCCGGCTCAGGAGGTCCTTCACCTGCACAGGCTTCTCTTCGGAGCAGAACTCCCTCTCAAGCAACTCCCGGCCCTCTACAAAGGGAGCAACGCCGGAAGGAGTGACAGTGTGAAATACCAAGCGGTCCACGCCGCTCATCACCGTCGCCAGTAGCTGCAGCAGGGTCATCAGCACGCGATTACCACCGTAAGCTCCACATCCCCAGAACCCCGTATGGATCACCACTGGCACCCCTGAACCGGCGGAGTGCTCCGACTCGATCCTGGCCGCTGAGAACCCGGTGTACGCGGTGCGGAGTATGTACTCGATCTCGTCCGTGCTATAGGCACCACTGCCATACGACGGGGCCTCAATGGCGATGATGTTGGACGTTGTCGGTGGAGCGATCGGTACAGTGGCCCGCTTCACGGCATCGGCTTCAGCTCGGGCGAACGCGTTCCCGTACAGGCCGTCCGGTCTGCCCTCAGGAGGATTGGGATCTGTATGTATGACGCACCGGCGCTCGACACCCCCAATCAGAATCGGCGTGGGCTGTTGGCTCTCCACTGTGAGCGTGCTCAAGCCATGCTGCGGCATTGCTTCTCTGAGGGCACCGAGGGCGGGATGTTCGGCTACCTGTAGTTCATCTTGCGCCATCAGCGAGGAGGAATAAGCAGTGAACAGATCGCCAGCCGCAAAGTTGAGGTGCCACTCAATCGAGTCGCTCGGCTTATCTGCTACCTCGTACTGGAATACATCCTCCCTCATCTCAAACTCAGTTGCGCTCGCATCTACTACGGCAGCAGCCGGCAACTCCATGGCCGCCCAGCGGGAGACCGCCAGGGTTCCACTGTGTGTGGAGTCAGTAGGACAAGCGATGCCGTAGACGATCTCCTTGTTGGGATGGCCCCAACGTGGCGGGAATCCCGATACGAGATCCTGTGCGTTGAAACTGTGGCGGTAAAGCGGGTTCGTCATTCGTCCACTCTCTGCAAAATCAGGCGCGGGCTCAAAACACGCTGGGAATCTCCACCTTCCGACACTCCTGATCACCCGTACACCACGCCAGGAACAGATGCGGAGCCGTATGACCCGGAACCGGCGATGCCTTTTCGATTCCCGGTGCAGCACCCAGCGCCTCAGAAAATGCGACATAGTCGTCCTGCCACTGTGTGCCGGGACTGAAGGACTGGACCGCCATCACCGCTGTAGGAGAGTGCAGTGCCCGAGCTGTCAGTATGGCGGAGGCTGTTCGGTGCAAGAGTTGGTACCGCAGCGAGTCCGGGAGCGGACCCTCAGCTCCGAGTACGAAATGGAGATACTCCAGGCGCTCAGTCTGTCCGTCCGAGGCATTGGAGCGTTTCTCCGCAAGCGTGGGTCCGAACGGCTCATCCACCTTGGCCTCGACTCCAATGACAACGACGCCTTGGTCGTTCCGAGCGACAGCCATGATATCGGTGTGCGATGCCGTCTCACCACCCGGGAGTGGAGTCTCCCACTCAGGAATGGCGAAGACGAGCTCAAGGCCGGTTAGCGCTGGATCTCCCGAGGCTTCGAGTGCTTGGGTGATCTCCGAGGGAAGCGCGCTGCGCGCCCCCTCCCAACTGACCGCCGCTGACATCGCGGACTTGCCACGCTTCCAATGCAGCTTGGGTTTGGCAAGGAGTCCCTGCCAGTCGCTAGCAGACTTGGTTCGGACGAAAATGCGCTTTGGAGTCATGGTTACTTGAGTCGTATCAGGTAGCCGCCACCATCCACGTCGAGTTCCCACTCGCTGACGTACACAGCCAACTGCTTGCGAAGCATGCCCTCAACGAACCCCCTCAGGATTGGCGTCCCATCTGAACCAACTCCCCTCCCAGTAATCACGTGAACGACAGCGCCGCTTGCCTTACGCTGCCAAGTAGCCAAGAAGTCCTCGACCTTCGCGGACGCCTCAGCCCGAGTTGCACCGTGCAGGTCCAAAGTTCGGAACGGCTCGGCATCCAAGAGATCATCCTTGCGAGCCTCGTTCCCCCTCGCGTTCCTCTTGCGACGTCGTCTGCTCATACTGCCTCGGTCCGATCCCGGTCGGCCCGCAAGTGCGCGAGCCTTCTCAAGAGTTCTGAACCACCGCCCTCCTCATCGCCCCCCTGTACACCTCCGGCTCAATAACCTCCGCCTCCGGCCCGTACTGAAGCACGTACCGCACGATCCAGCCGATGTCGGCGCACTGGTACGTCACGACGGCCGCACCATCGTCGGACTGCACAGCCTCGGGGTACCGTTCCAACAACCACCGAGCGATCAAGGGCGAGAACCGTACCCGCACTTCGTCAACGCCGTCATCCGGCGCGCTGAACACGCTGGCCGGGTCATCCATGGGGACGAAGTCCTCGCGCTCTTCAAAGGTGTCAGTAGCCAGGCAGGCTTCGATCACCCGGTCCGCTCGGAAGTTGCGCCATCCCTCACGATGCTCGCACCACGCGATCACGTAGCTCCGCCCCTCCCAGGAGACGAGGTCATGGGGTTGGATCACCCGCGCCGTACCCTCGTGATCGCCCTCGCCGGCGTACACCATCTCGAGCTTGCGGTAGTCGTGGATCGCGCGCTGCACCAGGCCGATCACTCCCGAGTCACCATCCATGGCACCGAGGCAGTACGGCGGCGGGTCATCCTTCGAGGGCTCTGCCTCGAGCAGCGCCGCCAGTTCGTCCGACAGCCCGTCGCTGACCGCATCCGGCTCGGTCGCGAGTCCGAGCTGGATTGCCAACAGCTCATCCGGCGTGAACCGGATCGGCCGGCGGAACGGACCGCCGCACCACAGCTCAACGCGGTCTCCCTCCTGCGTCACCTGTAGCGAGAGCAGCCAGTCGGCTTCGGGATCGTCGCCCAGCACAGTGAGGGTCCGGATGTCCGTCTGTACTTGTTGCACGGTGGTGTCGTGGGCTTCGGCGAGCTCGGCGAGCGTGGCCGCCCCGTCACTGCGGCGTGACATGTCGGCCACGAGCGAGACGATGCGGTTCAGCTCGTCCGCGGCGGTCACCGGCACATCTCCCCACCAAGTGCGTGCCCTACTGTCACACCCCAATCGCGGAGACACCTCCGCGCCGCCCGGACCCGACCGGCCGCGCGCATCCTAGCTCTTTCCTTCGTAAAGGGCCGCGACCCGGGCCCTCAGGTCATCCAGCTCGTCGGCAATGTCGTCGGGATCGAGCACCTCCGCCTGGCGGCGGAACGTGAGCAGCCAGCGGAGGAACGGATTGCGGTCCCGCACGCCGAACCGGAGCACGGCGCCGCCGTCCTCGGTGATCGCCTCGATCGGCTCACCCAGGCCCTGCGCCTGCACCCAGCGCGATTCCGGAAACGCGAACCGCACCCGGACGGGAGTCGGCTGCGTCTGCGATAGCTCCCAAGGTGCGCGGCCAACGTATTCCTTTATAGAGAAACCGCCCGGCACCTCATACTTCGCCTCCGCGCCGCTGAGGAGTCGCGCATCCCGCATCCGGTCCACGCGGAACACGCGTAGCGCGTCACGGTCGCGCGCCCGCGCCACGCAGTACCACCTGCTCCATCCGAAAAACAGTCCGTAGGGCTCGATCTCCCGCTCGTCACTCTCGTCACGGCTGATCGTGTAGTAGCTGCACGCCACGGCCGTGTGCTCGGCCACCGCGCGCTGCAGCACCTCGAGGCTCTGCTGCGCTTCGTCCGACAGCGGCCGTGCGAGCGCACGTTCGACCGCGCGCTCCGAGAGCGGCAGGTCGAACTCAAGCTTGCGGCGGGCGGAGCGGGCGGCGGACGAGAGCGCCAGCTCGGGACGATCGGCGAGCCTGCGGGTGGCGCGGTCCAGGAGTTCGAGGTCCTGCTGCTCCACGGTGACGCGCTGCAAGTCCCGATAGGGACGGTCGGGCTTGCTCTCGACCTTGGTGAACTCGAGGTACGGCAGGTAGAAGTCGCGCTTTCGGAGCACGTAGCCCTGCCCCGACTCGTCACCCTGGGCAGCGGGCATGTCCACCGTCCGGATGTCGATGCCCAGCTTCCTCAGCTCGTCCTTGTCGCGCTCGAACTTGCGGCGCGCCGACTCGCGCGCCGTGCGGTCCTCGCTGTTGGCCTCGTCCAAGTAGCCCGAGACGCGCTCGAAGATCTGCTCACGCGTGACGGGATGGCGGTACTGCAGAAGGTAGGCTACGAGGTCGAGCCAGCGGGCGGTCTTGGCCTGGGGCATAGCGTGAATCTACCGGTGGGCCCGCCGCAAGGAAGTAGCCACCCGCGAAACATTTGGGTGCGCATCTCGCGTCGCCTCGGCCTTAGACTCACCGCACTTCCTTCCCTTGGACACTATACTACTCAGTAGTATATTTAATGGGCGACCCATCAGCTCGATTCCTCGAGTTCGTATACACGGCGTTGTTCGAGCGGACCGCGAAGGACCTGCTCGACGAGGCACAGCTCGCGGAGCTAGAGCGGGTGCTCGTCGAGAATCCGCGGGCCGGCCCGGTGGAGCGCGGGACAGGAGGAGTGCGCAAGATCCGGTTGCCTGTGCCGGCCTCGGGGAAGCGTGGCGGCGCGCGGGTCGTGTACTTGTACGTTGAGCAGGCGTCGCGCGTGTACCTACTGCTCGCGTTCGCGAAGCGCCGCAAGGCGGCGCTGACCCGCGCCGAACGCGAAGCCATGCGGAAGCTGACACACCAACTGAAGCAGGAGCCGTGACGTGACTGCCAGGAAGGCCGCCAAGGAACCCACCTATGGCGAGCTGGTCATCGAGGGGTTGCAGCAGGCCCTCGAGATCGCCCGTGGTGAACGCGCGCCGGCACGGATCCGCCGCGTTGCCCTCACCGCGCGCGACGTCAGCGTCGCGGAACCGCCGGTGTACCGCGCGAGGCGCATCAGATCCCTCCGCGAGCGCATGAAGCTGTCGCAGAGCCTGTTCGCCGCAGCGCTCAACGTGAGCCTTGCCACCGTGCGCGGCTGGGAGCAGGGAGCGCGCGTGCCGGACGGCCCCTCGCGCCGGCTGCTGGAGATCGCGGAGCTGCACCCGGACACGCTTTTGGCTACGCTGCGCTAGGCGGCTTTCGCTCCACACCGACCGACGGTAACTTGGAGAGGCGTGTGAGGCGTTTACCGTTTTGCTACGTCGGACGGGCCGGAGGGAGATGATCCCTCCGGCTCTTCTTTTCAAGGCGTAAAGACAAGACATGGTCGGCACCTACCTCTCCCGAGCCAGGCCCCCGTGCCTCCCGATCGCGCGCATCGCCCGCTCCGCGTCCCTCCCCTTGACGTTCACCTCCAGCACCGCTCCCAGGTCCAGCGCGAGCGTCATCACTCCGAGGACGCTCTTGCCGTCCTCGTGCATCTCGCCGCTCGACACCCGGATCCGCGACCGGAAGCGCTGTGCGATCTTCACGAACTGGGCCGACTGCGGCCCGTCCATCCCGAGCGGCGCTATGACCACGAACCGCAACTGGCAGAGGGAACTGCGCTTCGTCCGTGGTGACACGGCTCGGTGCGCCCTGATGATCGCCTTGGCCTCCTTCGTCCCCGGCCCGCCCCAGGACCGCCGGCAGCTGCACTGGTCGCGTGTGCGAAACCAGTCGTGGACGGCCCGCTTGAGCCGGTGCTTGCCCATCCTGCCATAGAGCTGCATGAGGCGCAGGCCGGTTAGGTCGTCGCACACGGTGGGCGGCCAGCCCGCTGCCTGCTGCGCGGCGAGGGAGCGCAGATAGTAGGTCTCGGCCTCCTGCTCCCGCTTCTGAAGGTCGAGCGACCAAGCGAGCGCATCGAGTGCGGCCGCGGTGAATGGGTGTCCGTCACCGACGCCAGGTACGAGCAGCGACAAGGCCTGCCGGCAGCGGCGCTCCGCAAGCGCGGGGTTGGTCTTGTCGCGCTCGAGCGCACCCCAGGCCGACGCGATGAGGAACTCCACCGTCCACCGGGTGCGGGGCACCCTCAGGCCCCTCTCGAGGGCGAGAGTGTATTGCTCCACTTCTCCTCCGCCTTTCCGCGCTGCGCGAGGAACTCCTCGGTCCTGCGAGCGCGAAGCTCGGTTTAGTTGCCTCTCGCCAGCAGGCGTGTCTTGTCCCACTTTCCCTCCGCTTTCCCGAGCTGCACGGTGATCAAGCGATTCCCCGCGTTCCGCGCAAAGTCCATCGCGGTCCAGCCGTCGGCGTCCTCGACCAGCGGGTCGGCGCCGGCTTCGAGAAGCAGTTCCACGACATGGTCGTGGCCCTCTACCGCGGCACCCATGAGTGGCGTCACCCCGGCCTTGTTCTGGAAGTCGGGATCCACGCCCGATTCCAGAAGGGCCTCTACGGCCTCTTCCTTGCCACGCCTGGCCGCCATGCGCAGTGCATCCATGGCGGTCGGGTGCTTCGACCCTACTGCCGGCGTGAGGATCAGTACGATCTCCCGGCGATCCAGCACCGCGGCATACGAGAGCGCTGTCCAGCCGTCGTTGTCTGCGCCCGCTGGATCCGCGCCGTGCTCGATGAGGAGCTCGACCATGTCCTCGTGATCGCCGGCCACGGCCGACATCAGCGGGGTCCAGCCGTTGGACTCACTGATCTCCGTATCCGCCCCGCCGTCCAGCAGCGCCTCGACGGCGCGGGTGTGTCCCTCGAAGGCCGCCGCGATGAGTGCCGTCCAACCCTCGTCGTCCTGGGCGTCGGGGTCCAACCCCCGGTCCAGGAGCATCCTGGTAACGCTCGCATGGCCTTCAGCCGCCGCATGCATGAGTGCAGTCTCGCCTGTGGCGGTCGTGGCGTGCGGGTCAGCGCCGCGGTCGAACAGCGCACGGAGGGTGAGCAGACGGCCCTCCCATGCGGCACCATGGACCGCGGTCCATCCCTCGTCCTCTGCAGCCCCGATGTCGGCCCCTGCCTCGAGGAGCAGCAACACCACATCGGTGTGGCCGTTGGACGCGGCCTGGACGAGGGCGAGGTACCCATCCGCATCGGGGGCATCCGGGTCGGTTCCGGAGGCAAGAAGTTCCGACAGCATCGATTGGTTGCCCTCGGACGCGGCGGCGACCAACAGGTCGCCCGAGCTCTGCGCGGCGAGGGGGCTCGCCGCGAGCGCGCCGAGCAAGGCTATCGTGGAAAGCATGACGTTGGATCGCATGAAGAACCCCTCCCTTATGTGCTGCAAGGTGGGGGAGGGGTGTGACAGTGGTGGGGTCAGGCTGACTGTCCGCCAGACCTTATTCGGCCCCCTCAGACGCTTCGCTGTCATCAGGACGGCCACGGCGGAACGTCCGGCCGATGTAGGC
>Ga0255055_10002555_pt1 | contig 12762 bp, 15 predicted proteins | sample JV7_2_27_MG_FD_188633 | JGI IMG/M metagenome (GOLD analysis project Ga0255055, IMG submission 188633) | Seawater microbial communities from Jervis Inlet, British Columbia, Canada - JV7_2_27 | ecosystem: Environmental > Aquatic > Marine > Inlet | place: Canada: British Columbia | collected...
ATATGTTCAGGTGAAAGCTTCCATTCTTTATCAGAATACTGTGTCAAATAACCTGTAATGAGAACTTCAGATCCGATTTCTGCCAAATTGCGTATTTCTGCTTCATTCTCACCGTTCAAGTCGATACCCCTTTTCGGATGATATTACAATTTACTGGAGACTCGACCCGACATCCGATGCTGATGCGTTGCTTGTATGCACTATGGCGAGTGCAAGCACTCTAACGGCAAGTGGCGCAGTCTCTAATTCCATAACCAACAGTGGAACACTCATGCCTAATGATTATCCAGTGAGGGTGCAGATTTCCACACAGTCAGACTTTGCAAGCGAAGTACTCACATCGTTTGATGTGGTGTATGGAAATTACTGATAATAAACGTTCTGCAGTGTTAACTGCAGCTGAAAGGAGAAGGCGTCGGAGTTGGAGTCTCAGTAGGCCGCTCGGCTGTGAGGACCGGGCGGCCTTTTTATACGTTAAAAATAAGTGTTATACGTCGTAAAATAACCTTTGCTTTCCGTACATAAAGTTGTATACTGTACTGGTACTGCCACTCAAAGTGGTACGAGAAAGGCATCGAACAATGACCCGCCCACCCATAGGCGTGACCTCACTGTTGCTGGCCCGGATAAGAGGGACACAACTTTTACTTAATGAGGTTATAAATATGCCAAAATTGAATAACGAGCAAGAATTAGAAAACTGGTCGGATGATACAGACCGCAAGATGACCCTGCTGGCCACATCTGTGGAAAAACAGGGGGACCTCTTCAATCTTAATTTCAATGACCACAAGGATGTTAACTCCGAGAGCTACGAGGCTTCGGATTACAGGTTAGCCAAATACTTCCATGCCGTGATGCGTGGTGACAAGGCGGTCATTGCTGACATGGGCGGTACAAGTTCACGGAACTTTACCCGAGATAAGTCAGATTTAGGAACTCCACTCACAGGTGATGATAGTGGCACGGTTGCATCGTATGGGATTCCCACACGCTTGTATGGCGATTCCATTTTGCGCTATGCCAATACAACCTCAGAGATCATACCGCAGCTGCGCAAGGTAACAATGGCTGGAAGGCTGATCAGGTGGCCAATCGAGGGCAGCGTCACGGCTGATCTGACTTTTGTTACAAATGAGGTTGCGGATAAGACCGAGCATAAACCGGCGCTAAGTTTTATTGACCTGGAATGTGAGACGTTTGCAGGCTGGGTTGGTGTGACAGACGAGTTTATGGAGGATACTTTCGTTGACATCGGTGCATGGATCCGGCAGATGGCAGGGCAAAGTTACATTGATACTGTCGAGGCACAATGCCTCACGGCAACCTCCCCTTTCACCGGATGCACGCAGTACACATCCAATGTGGATTATGTGAGCGATTCCGTTTCATTTGATGGTTTATCATGGGCTGATCTAAGGAACACAAAAAATGCCCTCACCACGAAGCGGTTACGGCAGCGGTGTGCATATGTGATGCACCCAACCGTATGGGATATTTTTGCGAGCATGCAGGATGGATCGGGAAAGTATTACTACGATCCCGCACGTTCACCTATACGTAGCTGCTGGGGCTATCCCGTTTATCTGAGCGACAGTATGCCTGACGAGGACGATTCAAGTACGGCAACTGTGGCAGCCGTGTTTGGCCCACTTGACCAAATAATTTTAGGCTCAAGAATGGGCATGGAATTGAAGTATTTTTCTGAAACCATGTATGCCGTCCAAGACGATGAGAACTTCTTTAGATACCGCACAAGGTTTGGTGTTAAGGCGATTCGCGAGAGCGCATTTGCACATCTAGTAACCGCTGCCAGTTAGGAGGTGACCTATGTTAATGTTTCTAAAATCTTCAAATGGAGCAACAGGTTGCCCTATAGGTGTCAATGAATGTATAGACTTCTTCAGGAAAAACACCGACAGCAAGGGAAATGTGACAAGAGACGTAGTGCTATTCAAGGACGCTATGTTCAAGTCAAACACCGATGGAAGCATCTCCTGGGTACTCTCCGATGAGAGCCTCGACAGGGACTTCGAACAGTTTGATACAGCAGGTTGGACTCTTGCAGAGTTCAAGAAAAACCCTGTTGTGCTGTGGTCCCATGACTATGCCAGGCCTGCAATCGGGCGGGTTTTGAATCCGCATACTCGATCAGGTCGACTCGTGGGCAAGGTCCAGTTCGACCCCGACGATGTTTTTGCGCAGGAGGTCGAGCGCAAGGTTAAGTCAGGGTATATCAAAGCTGGGAGTGTAGGGTTCTTCCCTATACAGGTGGAGATACCTGAAGATGATAAGAGTGACTTGAAGCTGATCTATCGTAAGCAGGAGCTGCGAGAGTTCAGTGTATGTAATGTACCAGCGAACCCCAACGCTCTGGTGCAGCTCAGTGCTGCGGGTCCTTCAAAAGATATCAACTTCTACGAAGGGCTGATGGAGCCTGACTACACCTACAGCAGCAAGGTGGACCTGGATGAACCCTGGGCTATTACCGAGGAGCGTATGCGGCAGACCATGCACGGGCTGGTGCACGGCCCTGTGCAGGAGATCCCTGCAGTGCAGGAGGCCTCTGCTCCTAAGCAAAACACTGGGAGCGGGTTCAAGACTATGTTTAAAGATTGATTTCCAGTTGCGGTTTCACTGCCTATGGTTACGGGGTTTTTGCATCTTCCTCCCCCGGGGCAGGTTACCGTTCTGCTTATATTCATTCTGTGCCGGGGTAAGCGGTTTTCTTACCTCGGCTGCACTCCTTATTGTCCATAGTAGGGAGCAAAAAAGACAGCTGGTCGGTCCTATATCCCGGCCAGTGCACTGATCTTTAAAATAACTTTTCAAGGAGAGTATCATGAAAAAGGAGATTGTGGTCCAGAATCAGTATGACCAGTTGGAGCAGTACAAAGGTAGTTATGGGAGCTCGGCGCAGAAGTTTATTGATTACATGAAGGATGAGAATAAACAGCTGAACGATGCAACTGTGACCGCGTATATCTCAGTGCTGAAGGATGAAGTTAAGGATGCTGGTATATCAGCTGCAACATTCAACTCCAGGGTAGGAGCTTTGAAAAACATTGTGAAGAAGTACTTCAGAGCAGATGGCAATATCAGCCGCCGCGACTATGTAAGTATCTGTGAATACATCGATGAGATCAAGCCGATGAAGCGGGAGCTGACGGTAGACCCTGACGACATCCCGACGAAGGAGGACTTCGATAAGTTTACCAGATCGTGCCCTGACGAAACGATCCGGTTGCTGGTCACCTTTTTGGGGAAGACCGGCGCCAGGATCTCGGAGGCGCTTGGACTGCTCGTCGCTGATGTGAAACCCAACCACCGCTTTGCTTCGGTAACGCTGAGGGGGAAGCGTAATAGGGAAAGGAAAACTAAGATCTCCATGAAGTTGTATAACGAATTAATGAATAATTTTAAAGGTTCGAAGTTTGTTTTCGAACACAGCGGCCGCCCGTACAGTCGGTCCTCTGCAACTGCGCGAATAAAATTACAAACTCTGCGTCTCCTGGGTAGAGAGTATTCAGCGCACGCTTTCAGGCACATGTTTGCTACGGAACATCTGAAAGCAGGCCATTCTTACAGTGCCGTTGCAAGGGCCCTCGGCCACAGCGATCCTAGCACAGCGTTAGGTCTGTACGCCCACGACCGTTTATCTTTTGAACAGATGGAGGTTATCTAAAATGGCAGAACTGAGAGTCCGTTCTATGGACGATGACGTGCGTGCCGCACTCAAGAGTGAAGCGGCCAAGCAGAAAACTACATATGCTGATTATGTTAAAGAAGTGCTTGCTGAAAAGGCACGTGAACTTGAAGTACAGAAAGTATAACGAAAAACAGCCCCTGATATGAGGGGCTGATTCTCAGAATATGGGAGTACATAATGAATACTGATGACCGTCATACTAATAGTAATACACCTACACCAGATAAGCAACCCTTCAGTGAGGAGGAAGTCTCGGGGGTAGATGACCTCCTCGACACCCTCGGCAAGCCTCAGAATACCGACACTGGTAATGCCAGGCGCCTGGTAGGTCTGCACCAGGGCTTAATGCGGTACTGCTCCGACTTTGGCAAGTGGCTTGTCTGGAAAGATGGATACTGGAAAGTAGACTATGAAGGCATTATTCAGAAATATGTTCTTCGCACTATCTCCTCAATGGTGATCGAAGCCTCGGCAATGGGCAGTGATCGGGACAAAACAGCACTTTGGAAATGGGCTTTAAAGAGTCAATCCTACTTCAATATTAAAAGCATGGTGGCTATTGCCAAAGAACTTGAGGGTATCCCCATCAGGCAGGAAGCCCTCGACACTGACCCCTACCTGCTCACCTGTACGAATGGCACACTGGACCTGGAGTCGGGTAAGTTCCAGGAGCATGACGCCAATAATCTTATAACAAAAACGACAGCCGTCGCCTACGACCCTGCAGCTACCTGCCCCAGGTGGGAGCAGTTCCTCCGGGAGATTCTGCCTGACAACAGTATGCAGGAGTTTATGCAGCGGGCTGTTGGGTATAGCCTCAGCGGTGATGTCAGCGCCCGGGCCTTCTTCATACTTCATGGCAGCGGTAAGAATGGCAAGTCCACATTTCTGAATACCATACAGCATTTAATGAAGGATTACGCAACCTCTACCCCCACCAGCACGTTGAAGGTGAAGGGCAGGAATTCTGGAGATTCAATCCCAAATGATCTGGCTTGTCTCCGCGGAGCTCGACTCGTCACAGCCTATGAGAGCGGGAAATCTATGAGCCTGGATGAGGGCAAGATCAAGCAGCTTAGTGGTGGCGATCCTATCAGCGCACGGTTTCTCAGAGCGGAGTTTTTCACATACACCCCTGTGTTCAAGTTGTGGCTCAGTACTAATAATAGGCCGATTATCAGGGGCACGGATGCAGCAATATGGGACCGGGTTCACCTCTGCCCCTTCAACGTCCGGGTTGGTGACAATGACCTCGTTGAGGACCCACGGCTGCGTGAGGCGCTGTATGAAGAGTTGCCGGGAATATTAAATTGGGGGGTGGAAGGTTTTAAATGGTTTCAAAAAGATGGGCTCGGAATAGCCTTCCAGGTGCTCGAGGCGGTGGGCAAGTACCGTGAGGACATGGACACCCTGGCCGTTTTCATCGAGACCAACTACACGATTGACATGCTGGGCCGAGTCCAGACCAGTGTGGTTTATGAAGATTATAGAACTTGGTGCAAGGATAATGGCGAATATCATATGAGCACATCCTGGCTGAAGGGAGAGCTGGAAAGCCGTGGTTTTCGATACGAACACAGTCGAGACGCCCGATACTTTTTGGGCATCACAAAATCTTATTCGGGAGGTAGTAAAGATGAATCATGACCGTCACAGACAAGCGCTGGAGGATATGCTGGAGAAGGCGCGCAAAGCAGAAGGTGGAAGTGAAGTTGTAAAATGGTCCGAGGGTAAGGAGGTCTATGGGGAGCTGCTCACTAAGCGGTTCGTGAAGAGTAAGTTCGGTGATGGTGGTCAGATGTCAATGAAACTCACCATTAGGCAGCCTGAGGGTGAAGTGGTCACTATCTTTGCGCCCACTGTGCTGCAGCGGTGCCTGGAGGATGCGCTGATCTCCGAAGGCATGGACGTAGCCATTGTGTGCAAGGGCAAGAGCGAGAAGGGTGACAAGCCTAACAAGCCGTGGCTGTTCGCAGTGTATGGGGGTTTCCCTGAAGAAGGCGAGCAGGTCACAGACCTGGTACGCGAGCTTAACGATAAGCCGGAGGAGGGAGCCGATGCCGTACACGCAGAAAACACTTAATGAAGAGTTGCAGCACCGCGTCTTCCGCTGGTACAGGGATAGAACCACCGATGGGGTCTTCTCCAAGAGGAACTACCCTTTTGCAGCCCTAGGTCGGAAGGGTGTGGCTCTATGCAGGTATCATGGAAACAACATGGTGCATAAAGGGTTGGTGCTCTATGATAACCTGGCCAACGATGAGGATCACCCCGATCAGTGCTTCATGTGTAACAGGGAATAAGTAATGCCCCTGAAACCCTTTCCTCTCTCCCATCCCCATGCAGGAGGAGGAGGGGTGGAGGGGAAAAGTGTGACAGGGCGTGACAGTTGAAAACCTTTGTATCTTAGAGAGTTTCTATAGAGTTATAGGTTTAAGGTGTCACAAGGTGTCACAGTGTGTCACATAGAGACGGTTTTTTTAACGTAAATGTAAACCACACATAGAAATACACCATATATGGAGCGTCACCGTGTGTGACAGCAGTAAGTACGAGGTATTTAAGTGGTTGCGCAACTACTGAAAATAGTTTTACTCATAACGCTGTCAATAAGGGGTGCTTAAACCCCAAAAGGGCACATATATTAGATTATGTGACATTACATAAGGTCAGATATAGGGAGTTAATATGCCTAAGCATTGCACTATCTGCTTTCACGATAACAGGGAGCAGATCGAGAAGGATATACTCGAAGCCCAGCTATCATACGCTGCAATAGGGATGAAGTACGGCTTCAGTACCTCCCCCGTACAGAGCCATAAGAAGCATATGGGAGCTATGACAGCACAAACTACAAAGGTATCAACCTTAAGCGCTGCAGACAGTCTGTGTGATCAGATAGTCGCCCTGGAGGACCGTACTCTGCACATACTGGACATTGCCGAGAAGGCAAAGCATCTATCGGTAGCCGTGAGCGCTATACGCGAAGTGCGGGCCATTATAGAGCTCAAAGCAAAGTTAACCGGTGATATGGTGACGAAGACCGTGAGCGTACACCATACGCCTGAGTGGGTTCGTATACGTGGGGCACTGATGACTGCATTACAGGATTATCCCACAGCCAGAGCAGCAGTAGTGGCAGCTATCAAGGAAACGGAAACCGGTGACATGGAGGTAACGGAGCGTGTCAGTATTAGTACATGATATAGAGATTGCTGCAGATGCTGTGGTATTCTGCAAAGACGTGCTCAAGATAAAGCCTGACAAGTGGCAGCGTGAAGCACTGAGCAGCAAGAGCCATTATATCATAATGAATTGCAGCAGGCAGAGCGGAAAGACCCTGATCGGTGCAGTGAAGGCTCTTCATACTGCACTCTTCATACCGGATAGTCTGACTCTGATCATAGCACCCACACAACGGCAGAGCAAGCTGACCTTCCATACGGTGAAGCAGCTGGTACTGAAGGTACGTCCACTTCCGGACCTGCCAGAGGACAATACACTTTCAGCTACATTCACGAATGGCAGCAGGATAATATCACTTCCAGCAGATGAAGCAAGAGTACGGGGCCATAGTGCTGTTGACTTGATAATTGAAGATGAGGCTGCACGAGCTCCAGATACATTATACAAAGCCGTGAGGCCCATGCTTGCTGCGAGTGGCGGAACGCTACTGCTGGCCAGTACCCCCTTCGGTAAGCGTGGGCACTTCTACGAGGAGTGGACGGGGTCTTCCAGGGATGAGTGGCACCGGATCTCGGTAACAGCAGATCAGGTGTCGCGTATTAAGAAGAGCTACTTGAAGGTGGAGTTTGAGAAGCTGGGAAAGCTGTGGTATGAGCAGGAGTTTTTCTGTCGCTTCATTGAGCTCCAGGGACAGGCCATATCGTCAACCCTGGTGGAGCGTGCCCTGGATGACAGCATAGAGCCATTTTTAGATATTGAAGAATACTATACAGGGAGGGACGAAGAATGGGCAGACATATTATTGGGGTAGACTTGGGGCAGGCACATGATTATACGGCAATATCGATACTTCACGATAATGAGGAGGAGGTGCGGCATCTCCGAATCGGGCATTTGGAGCGAGTTCCCCTCGGTTCCGAGTATCCCGACATCGTGAAGTACGTGCTCGGGCTCTGTGATAAGCCAAAGCTGAACGGCGCCACCATTGTCGTGGATAAGACCGGTGTGGGAGCCCCTGTACTTGATATGTTTAACCAGGCTAACGCTGTTGTTGTTCCCGTTACCATCACGGGCGGAACCAACGTGTCAGGAGATGAAGATTCAGGTTTCCATGTTCCGAAGAGGGACTTGGTAAATGCGGTGCTCACTGGCCTGCAGACAGGTGAACTCCGGATAAGCAAGCTGCTGAAGTACTCAAAGAAACTGATCGAGGAGGTCAGGACCTTCAAATACAAGCTATCTGCAGCTGGACATGATACTTATGATAGCGTACGTGAAAGCGCACACGATGACCTAATTTTGTCAGTATGTCTACCGGTGTGGTATGCGCGGCAGGCTCCGCCGCTGCAGATATTCATGGGCAGTGGGCCCACCCTGTCCAAGGAGGGGAAGCGTGAAGCAGCTGATCGTATCCTGCGCGGGTTCAATGAGTAGGATTATTTCAGGGATTTCAGCAGCACCAGCAGAGCAGAGTGTTCTTGCATAATTACCTGCTGTTTTACTACTTCTGCTTTTACTTCCTGGAGAGTCTCTTTCATATGTATCTGCTTCTTCATCATTTTGATGAGATCCTCCACCTCTTTAGTAAGAATACGTACATCATCCTCCAATGACTTTACTCGTTGTTTAAGCCTCAATTTTACCTCCAAATAGCTGTGCTCTGGAGCACTTCAAATTTATATCGGTTAACCACGGGCCAGTATGGCCGTCTCAGCAAGCGTGATAATGTGCACGGCAGCATCTGATGATAAACCTTGCCGCAGTGCCAATACTCTTGAGCTCATGTTTATTTTTATATTCTTCCAAGAATGTCTTTAACTCTTCATCAACAAAGATCACCATCCGCACATTATTAACTGCTTTGGTATCTTCCATGAATATTTCTGCATAGTCACCATCATTCTTTTTATTTGAGTTCAACCGTACACCTCCAGATGCTTTTAACTTCAATGTAATATTCCCCTGAAAATAAATGAAGAAAGTATTTGACACCTTACACCAAAAGTATACAATGTGTGTAAGTTATGTGCAACTAAAAAGGAAGGAGTGACAATGATGCATGAAAAACGTTTAGTAGCAAAGTCTGAACCACGGGACTTGAGCCTTGCCGAAGTGGAGGCTCACATTATTGTACTGTCCAGAACGTACCGTCAAAGCTGCGCTGCGTATACTGGAAGATTATCCGCCGATTAGCAGTGTTACATGGGTAGCACCTTCACCGGCAGGGGTAGTCCTTGAGGGGCAGTTTGTCAGCTATCCCCTCAACATCAACACCGATGGTTTGCAAGGCACCACGTTATTCTGGAGATTGAACCCAAGCTCGGACGCAGATATTTTATTGTACTGTGCAGTTACGGCAACCTCGGTTGTGTCAGCAGATGGGAGCGCCACGAACATTTTGACAAATAGCTCAAATCTAGGGACAAATTTATTATACGGTTCCATCGATGTTTCAGATGTGAGTGACTTTTCGAGCAACGTATATACATCAGCAACAATCACAACAGGTACACCATAAATAATCGTTCTGCAGTGTTAACTGCAGCTGAAAGGAGAAGGCGTCGGAGTTGCAGTATCTCAGTAGGCCGCTCGGCTATGAGGACCGGGCGGCCTTTTATACGTGAAAAATAAGTACTATACGTCGTAAAAAAAGCTTTGTATTTCGTACACCAAGGTGTATTATATAGAGGTGCCGTCATCCAAAGCGGTACGAGAAAGGCATCGGACAATGACCCGCCCACTCATAGGCGTGACCTCAGTGTTGCTGGCCCGGATAAGAGGGACGCAACTTTTACTTAATGAGGTTATAAATATGCCAAAATTGAACAATGAACAAGAACTTGAAAACTGGTCTGACGATACGGACCACAAGATTGACAGACTGTCTGAAGCTGTGGACAAGGCTTCAGACCTGCAGCAGCACTTAATGGAGGACAAGTACAAGCGTGCCAACGAGCTCGACGATGATGAGCTCACTGCCGAATTCGGCCGCTATCTGAAGGCCGTTGTCAAAGGCGACGAAGCTACTATAGCCAAGATGGGTGGTGCTCGAGTGCGCGGTACAAAGCATGACCGTGACTTTAAGGTCTATCCTATGGGAGGCCTGGGCAAGGCAAACCTGGGTGAACCCCTGACAGGTGATGACTCGGATACGACCGTTGGTGGTCAGTACTTGCTACCAGCTTATATTTATCAACAAATAGTACTCAGGACCGAAGGCGGGGCAAGTATGATTATCCCTGCAGTGCGTAACGTTCCTATGGAAAATCGGCTCCTCCGTTACCCCACCGCGGGAACTGAATTTGCGTTTACGGTGGTCACAAATGAAGCCACAGACAAGACAGAGCAAAACCCAACCTTCAGCTATGTTGATTTGGAATGTGAAACATACGCAGGATTTGTCGGCGTTTCAGACGAATTAATGGATGACACTTTTATCAACATTGGCCAGCTGCTCAGAACAGAGGCTGCAGAGGCTCTTACCTTTGACGTCATTGAAGAGCAGATCCTCGCCTCAGATTCTGCACCTAGTGTAGGCCTCCTGAATAACACCAGCTGTGCTTCTCATGTTATCGATGGTATCACCTTTGATAGCTTAACCTGGTCAGATTTGAGGGCTGCCATTGCTTCATTGACGTCAGCGAAGCAAAGACGGAATGCATCCTTTGTAATGCATCCCACGGTGTGGTCAGCTTTAACTGATCAACAGGACGGTGCAGGACGTTACTTTTGGGACCCGGTGGTTGGCCCTCCTTTGAGAGCCTGGTCATATCCGGTCCTCTTAAGTGATGCTATGCCTCCTGTCAGTGAGACTGCTGTATCAACACCATTCGTGCTGTTTGGCAATATGCGAAATGCCATCCACGGAACCCGTATAGGAATGGAGCTGCGGTATTATGACAGCACATTTTATTCAGTCCAATCGGATGAAAACTTTTTCAGAATAAGAACGCGGCAGGCCTTTGCGTGTGGCGTTCCTGCAGATATTGTCAGAATCACAACTGCTGCCAGTTAAGGAGGTGACCTATGATTATGTTCCTTAAATCTTCAAACGGAGCAACAGGTTGCCCTGTGGGTATCAAGGAAACGATACACTTCTTCAAGCATAACACTGACAGCAAAGGCAATGTAACAAAGGATGTAGTGCTATTCAAAGACGCTATGTTCAAGTCAAACACCGATGGGAGCATCTCCTGGGTACTTTCCGATGAGAGCCTCGACAGGGACTTCGAACAGTTTGACACAGCGGGCTGGACTCTTGCAGAGTTCAAGAAAAACCCTGTAGTGTTATGGTCCCATGACTATGCTAGGCCTGCAATCGGGCGGGTTTTGAATCCGCATACTCGATCAGGCCGACTCGTGGGAAAGGTACAGTTTGACCCCGACGATTCCTTCGCGCAGGAAGTCGAGCGTAAGGTTAAGTCAGGGTATATCAAAGCAGGGAGTGTCGGGTTCTTCCCGATACAGGTGGAGATACCTGAAGATGATAAGAGTGAATTGAAGCTGATCTATCGTAAGCAGGAGCTACGAGAATTCAGCGTATGTAATGTACCAGCAAACCCCAACGCTCTGGTGCAGCTCAGTGCTGCGGGTCCTTCAAAAGATATCAACTTCTATGAAGGACTGATGGAGCCTGACTATACCTACAGCAGCAAGGTGGACCTGGATGAACCCTGGGCTATTACCGAGGAGCGTATGAGGCAGACTATGAGCGGACTATTGCACAATCCTGTGCAAGGGGTCCCTCCAGTACAGGAGGCCTCTTCAGATGCTCCCTGTAAAAGTACCAGAAGTGGGTTCAAGACTATGTTTAAAGATTGATTTTCAGTTGCGGTTTCACTGCCTATGGTTACGGGGTTTTTGCATCTTCCTCCCCCGTGGCAGGTTACCGTTCTGTTTATATTCATTCTGTGCCGGGGTAAGCGGTTTTCTTACCTCGGCTGCACTCCTTATTCTGCATAGTAGGGAGCGACATAACACAGCTGGTCGGTCCTATATCCCGGCCAGCGCACTGATCTTTCAAATATCTTTTCAAGGAGAGAATCATGAAAAAGGAGATTGTAGCGCAGAATCAGTATGACCAGTTGGAGCAGTACAAAGGTAGTTATGGGAGCTCAGCACAGAAGTTTATTGATTACATGAAGGATGAGAATAGAAAACTGAATGATGCAACTGTGACTGCTTATATTTCGGTGCTGAAGGATGAAGTTAAGGACGCGGGTATATCGGCCGCGACCTTTAACAGCAGGGTTGGTGCTTTGAAAAACATTGTGAAGAAGTATTTCAGAGCAGACGGGAATATCAGCCGCCGCGACTATGTGAGCATCTGTGAGTACGTCGATGAGATCAGACCGATGAAGAGGGACTTGACGGTAGACCCTGACAATATCCCAACGAAGGCAGACTTCGACAAGTTCACGGCTCAGTGCCCGGACGAGACAATAAGGTTGCTGGTGCTGTTTCTTGGTAAGACAGGCGCCAGGATCTCCGAAGCGCTTGGACTGCTCGTGGCTGATGTGAAACCTAACCACCGCTTTGCTTCGGTAACGCTGAGGGGGAAGCGTAATAGAGAAAGGAAAACTAAGATCTCCATGAAGTTGTATAACGAATTGATGAATAATTTTAAAGGTTCGAAGTTTGTTTTCGAACACAGCGGCCGCCCGTACAGTCGGTCCTCTGCAACCGCGCGGATAAAATTACAAACTCTACGTCTCCTGGGTAGAGAGTATTCAGCGCACGCCTTTAGGCACATGTTTGCTACGGAACATCTGAAAGCAGGCCATTCTTACAGTGCCGTTGCAAGGGCCCTCGGCCACAGCGATCCTAGCACAGCGTTAGGTCTGTACGCCCACGACCGTTTATCTTTT
>Ga0255055_10002556_pt1 | contig 12759 bp, 13 predicted proteins | sample JV7_2_27_MG_FD_188633 | JGI IMG/M metagenome (GOLD analysis project Ga0255055, IMG submission 188633) | Seawater microbial communities from Jervis Inlet, British Columbia, Canada - JV7_2_27 | ecosystem: Environmental > Aquatic > Marine > Inlet | place: Canada: British Columbia | collected...
TGCGGAGACGGGCGGCTTCAATAGCAATTTTTAACGCTTCGACGATTTCGGCCTGACCCACATAGTCTATAAGCCGGTCAGGGCGCAACGACAGGATTTCAGTCTCCTGGTCCATCGGCAACTGTTTTCCGGATAACAGTTCAGGTCTATCAGATGAATGTGTTAGAATATCGTCCGCCATCACTTTTGTCCAAAATAAAGAACAATTATAATCATAACTTACTTAATATATTATATAAATTAAGAGTCCATTACACTGCAACCTTGAAGTGCTGGAGTATTGGTAAAAGCAACCGTTACGGGTTCCGCGTTACGGGTTGCGTGTTCAGTTTTTCAACCCGTAACTCGAAACACGAAACTCGCAACAGTCACTCATCACCTATTTTATTGGGTTTGGGTCGTAATTCCAACACTCCAATACTCCATTACTCCAGCTACTTAAGGGGTGTAACCTATCTATAATTTGGAATGTTAGTCACCACCAAACTCGTTTTGGACACAAATGGTCGGTCAGGGCTTAACCTCAGCTCGGTACACTTCCTCAAAGAGTTCTTCGGCCGTGGCAACCGTGCTGTCGCGTTTTAGGGCTTCCATCACCATACGATTTGCATCCGAGAGCCTGTGGCCAAGCTGAGAAACCAATACATCGATGACCTGTTTGGCAACATCGTCTTCGACAATTTTTTCAGCCCCTTCTGCTTTGGAAATTAACGCGAATTTTTGCATTTTGCCTTTTAAGGTGGCAACAATTTTTTGGGCGGTTCTTTTACCGATCCCTTTTAACTGTGTGAGTCTGGCTAGATCGTCATTTTCAATGGCCCATGCGATTTCAGAAACAGGGATATTCAAGGCCTTCACCGCCTTGAGAGGGCCGACATCTTCCACCGAGATAAAATACTGAAAAAATTCTTTTTCAGCTTCAAGGTTGAAGCCAATCAACACAGGTTTGGGTTGCCTTTCAGTTTGCTGGTAATAGACATACAGGGAGAGCTCATCTCCTACAGCCTTTGTCCCCATGGTTTCCATTACACTTGCAGGAAGCAGAACTTCATATCCGATTTGATTTGCAAGCAAGAGAATCCGGTCTTCGTCCTTTTTTAAGAGAGTGCCTTCTAAATAACCTATCACGGTGATGATCCTAATTTAATTTGAAACGGGGATCGGGAGACGGGGTGACAGGTGTAAGAAATCTGATATTTCTTGGTCACCGGTTCGCCGATACTCCCATTCGATTAGAATTGGTTTTGAAACCGGTTCTAATGTTTATTATTTTACATTCCAGACCTTTACAACTGTTACTGCCGTCCGTTGTGATGGCGAAACAGGCCAATAAGCGCCAAGCCCATAGCGTCCGAGGCATGGTAAGGCCTGATGGGTTCTCTCAGGTTCAAAAAGTGACGCACGGCTTTCTCCAGCTGCAGTTTGCTGGCATTTCCGCTTCCGGTTAACACCTTTTTGGCTTCACGGACAGATATTTCTGTCATCGGAATATTCATCCGAAATCCGGCAAGATGGATGACCCCGCTTACCTGACCCAGCGTCAACCCCGATTTGGGGTACCTTTTGAGGGAGAAAACGTCTTCCAAAACCATAAAGTCGGGCTTTTCGTCCTTCAAAAGGGATGTAAGCTTTGAATAGATTAGATCGAGCCGGCATGCCAGGGAATTGTTCGTCGACGTATAGATGCTACCAAATGAATAACCGTCAACTTTAGGGCCGATGCCCCGGACAATACCAACTCCGGTTGACGATAATCCAGGGTCTATCCCGATGATCTTCATCGTCCTGAGCGTTGTTGAGGCTGCATGTGAGGGCCAGTGCCACCGGTGTTGCCCGCCACTGTGACCGGCTGCCGGCTTTTTTTGGATGTTATTTAATTATTGATAGTTTCTTTTTTGCGATTTTTGCCTGATTTGTACCGGGATATTTTTTTATTAATTCCTTTAATACGATACGGGCATTCGATTTTTGTCCGATGTTATTAAAAGCATACCCCTGTTTCAATAAAGCATCCTTGACTTTGTTCCCTTTGGGGTACTTTTCGATGACATCCTGGTATTCCAAAATAGCCTTTTCGTACCACTTCTCGCGGTAGTAGATCTCACCGATCCAGAATTGAGCATTGTCTGCATTTCTGGATTTAGGATATTTTTTAATGAAGAGTTGAAACCTTTCGCGGGCGGTATCTAAATCAAGCTTGTCAAAGGCCTGTTTGGCCGTTTTATACAGCTCATCCTCAGACAGGGCCTTCTGTTTCTGGCTTTTGGCCGTGGTTCCCGGACCCACCTTACCTGGGGAGCCGGTTTCGGTACTTTCAATGTCCAGAAATTGCTCTATCCGCTGTAGGCGTTTTTTTGTTGAATCATTACTTTCAGTCAGTTTGGCTAACCGGGTTTCCAATCTTTTATCGGTTGCTTCGGAAGTCCGTTTTTCCTGTTTCAACAAATACTCGATTTCTTCCAGTTTTCCGTTCAGGATTTGGATTTCTTCTCTCAGGTTTTGGATTTGAACACGCAGCCCCGCAGATTGAGTTCTAAAGCTCTGATCTTTGACGTCGCGTTTTTTTGTGTCACTCCTGACCGCGGAATATTGCGTTTTCAGCTTTGATTGCTGTAACTCCAGTATGGCCAAACGCTCATCCAGCGATATAACATCACCCTGGGAAGCACACCCCGGCAGGGTGGCCAAAAATAGAAGAAGTAAATACCCGGTGGGTTTCATGGCAGACACTTTTCGGGGTAAAAATATTGAATGCCAAAAGATACGGCAAGCGGCAACACATCTGCCGCTTGCCGCACAGTTAGGACAATTTAGTACACTCCCGTCCCATTACGGTTCATATTCAGCAACCGCGGACGTAGATATAACCTTCCCGACTTAATTTTATCGGTAAAACCGGTCGGTTTGCATCCTGTTGGTAGCAGCCGATTTTGGGATGCGCACATAACCGCTGCCCGATTCAGCCGAGAAGATGACAGGATACGTTTAGTTTATGACAAAGGCCGCCCGTCTGTTTGTGGACCAGCATTCTTCATCACGTTCGTCGCACAACCCCCGCTCCTCGCCATAGCTCACCGTCGATATTCGATACGCTTCGACGCCCATGTCAAGGAGGAACGACCGAGTGCTTTCGGCACGTCTGTCACCCAGGGCCAGGTTGTACTCATTGGTCCCTCTGTCGTCACAGTGCCCCTCGATGGTGACATAGATATCCGGCTGGTCCTCCAGAAATCGAGCTTTTCTTCTCAATACGGATTGGGCTTGTTCGTCCAGATTATACTTATCGAAAGCAAAGTGGACATAATCCCTCAGAAACATATCCCTGGAAATCATTATGCCGCTTGTATCTTCAGTTACTTCTGCGGCAGGTTGATCGGATGTTGCTTCCGTGGTGGTTTGTGTTTCAGTGGTGTCTTGTGTTGTCTGTACCTCTGCTTCTGGTTCCTCTTCCTCTGTAACCCCTCCCTTTGAACAGGCTCCCATAAACAACAAGCCCGGGATGACGATCACTAGAGCCAAACAAATCCACAACTTTTTTCGCATGTTTTCCTCCTTTCCAAAGTCGACACATCCTAATTTTTAATAACGTTCGATGACCATTTTGGGTTTGTCTGCTTACCCGGCAAGGTAAGTATACGCCTCTGGTCGGTACCATAGGCAGTCATAACGTAAATCCTGGAAGGCCCTTCGCGTGTAGAGCTGAACGCAATAAGGCTTCCATCCGGAGACCATGAAGGTGCCTCATTATCCCCGGAATCCTTTGTTAACTGGATTGGCCCCTGGCCGTTGAGACCGATTACGAAAATATTGCTGTGTCCTTCTCCAATCGAGGTATAAGCGATTTTATCCCCCCTGGGGGACCAGCTGGGCTGGGTATTGTCTTTACCCTGAAAAGTGAGTCTTTCAACCTGCCCGGAGACCATATCTTTAATGTAAATTTGAGGCAATCCCGCCCGCAGTGATACAAAAGCCAGCTTTTTACCATCGGGAGACCAGGTCGGTGAAAAATCACTACCCCATTTGTACGTAATTCTTTTAATAATTTTTCCCTTCCCAGTCAACAGATAAATTTCTTGATCACCTGAAAATGACAGTGTTGCTGCGAGGAGAAATTTTCCCGGAAACCATGCCGGTGTGAGATTGAGCCGCTTTTTATCTATTACGGTTTTCTCATTTTCTTTCAAATTTTTGATATAAATGACGCTTTTTCCGTTCACATAGGAGGTATAAGCAAGCCATTTGCCGTCCGATGACCACGCCGGATTAAGGCTGATCTGTTTGTTAGCGGTGAATTGAACGGGATTACTGCCGTCAAAATCACAAAAGTATATCTCTTTGTTACCTGTGCCTGTTGAAACAAATGCAATTTGACTGTTAAATATTCCGCGGTTTCCGGTTAATTTGTAAATTACCTCGCTGCAGAAGCGGCGAATCATTTGGTGCCGGTCCTTTAAAGTGCCCTTGTATCGCTTGCCGATCAATCTTTTTGATTTAAATGTATCAAAAAGGCGAAGTTCCATGCTGATGTTCTCGCCCTTTTGCGAGAGCCCAGCGGTTATCAGCAGTTCAGCGCCAACGCTTACCCAGTTGTTAAAAACGATATCACCCTTGGTAATGGCTGGTTTCAGAGGATCCACCAAAAAGGCACCGCGGTCTAGTATATCAAAATAACCCGTAAAATCAAGAGTTTGTTGTAAAATTTCACTGGTTTTGTTTAAAGCTTCCTGATCGGCTTCAGTATCGCCCAGGCTGACGAAAAGCGGGATCGCCAGCGGTATTTTCCGTAAATGCGGTGTGTTGATATCAATATATTCATACGCATGAAGCCGGTTGGCCATCAAAAAAAAGATGGCCGTGGCCAGCGGTAATAACACTTTAACAATTCGGTATTTTCTCATTAGTCCCTTAATTGATATTATTTTGCTTTTTCCACCCAAATTATTTTAGTCCTTTCGGCCCGAACCGAAAACCAATCTTGTAAGCGGGTCCGGTATATTCTTCGGGAAGGGGTGGGAGTGGATTGGACTTTACCAGCGCCTTGTAGGCTGAGTCATCCAGATGAGCGTTGCCGGACTTTTTATCAAACCAGATTTCCGTTATTTCCCCACTGTCCAAAACATTGATGCCCAGAGCAGTTTCCAAATCGGTTTTACTGCCGGCAAATTGCTCGGAAAACACCCAGTTTTTTTGAATTTGGTACTTAATTTCGGCATTGTATATTTGCATCACCCCCGAAATTCTGTACCGGTCGGCTAAAGACCCTTCACCTGTTCCCGACCCTTGGCGGGCCAAATTTTCAACCGCCTCTTTTCTCAAACGTTCAGCAGGATCTGTTTCCTCGACCTGGCGTTTCAGTTTATCTAGGGCTTCGTTTAGGGATGGCGGCCTTGAATCCTCCACCTTTTTTTCAAGGCTTGTAATTGCCTGTTTTATAACTTTTGTAGATTTAAACGTCTTTTTTTTTAGTGACTTTTTTGGTTTACTTTTTAGCGGCGCCACGGATACCGTCTTTTTAGATTCCGGCGAGATTTTTGTAGAAATTCTCTGTCTTGGCGCTTTGAGGGCTGCTTTGGAACTTGACCGTGGCAGTGCTCCCTGGGACGGAATCGAAACCAGACTGACATTAATAACCGACGGTGCAAATTTTTTAGCCGGGGCCACACCGGGTAGGAGTACAAACAAGGCAAAGACAACCAAATGACCGATAAACGACACGCTGAAAAACAAAAAGAACCCCCGCGAGCCGTTCCTTTTACCGGCTGGAATTCTGTCGTCTGGAGTATGTTTTTTAGTTACCATTTATTCGTTTCGGTCCTATTTCTCTTCATCGACGGGGATCGTCACCATCCCCAGTTTTTCTACACCGGCTCCTTTTAGTTCAGACATCACCCGCACAACCGTCCCATAAGAAATATCCCGGTCGGCTTTTAAGTACACCTCACGGTCCGGGCGACCGCCCAGGATTCGAGACAGCTTTTCCTGTAGAAAATCAAGGGTAACTTCGACGTCGTTTATGTAAATCCGTTGGTTGGTATCGATGGTAATTAAAAGGTGCTCCTTTTCGGACGTCAGCGGTTTGGCGGTGGCTTCGGGCAAAGATACGTTTACACCCTGCATCATCAACGGTGCTGTGACCATAAAAATGATCAAGAGCACAAGCATTACATCCACAAAAGGCGTTACGTTTATATCCGACATAAAGCCGTCGCGGCCTCCTCCGGGAGTCATGCTCTTCTCCTCTCTAACCTCAAAATATCGCGTTCGATAATATTCAAAAAATCGGCAGAAAAACTTTGCAGTTCGGATTCGAGAATCCTGACTTTCTGCATGAAATGGTTAAAGGCGATAACCGCCGGTATCGCCACGGCCAACCCGGCGGCAGTTGCCACAAGGGCTTCAGATATACCGGGCGCAACAACGGCCAGGCTGGCTGAACCTTTGAGGCCGATCCCGTGAAAAGATCCCATGATACCCCAAACCGTACCGAATAAACCGATAAAAGGCGTTGTGTTGCCGGTGGTCGCCAGGAATGGCACCATCTGGGTCACCCGGGTCATTTCGGTATTGATGGCTCGCCGGAGTGCCCGTTTAACATTATCGGTGGCGGCAAATCTCGAACCCAGCGACTTTCCGTCTGTCTCAGAAGGGGCGGACCATATCGGCAGTCCGGACTGGCTCAATTTTTTCAATTCCAGATAACCCACCCGAAAAGTTCTGGCAATGGGGCTGCTGCGAAGCTGTTTGGCCTTGACAAAAGCGTTGGATAAATCGCGGCTTTTCCAAAAAAATTCGGTAAAATAAGTTGATTCTTTAAAGGCTTTCCCGAAATATCGGAATTTGACCAGGATTATCGCCCATGACGTAACGGAAAAAAAAAGTAGCAAAAGTAGCACGAATTGAACCACCAGACCGGCATTGCTGATCATCTCAATAATATCGAATTGTTGTTCAATCATCTATTGCTCCGGGAGTTGTATGTTGGGCAATCAATTTTGATTTTGCATGGGGTAATCGCTAAAAATTTAACTGGTGCCGAAACTGGATGGACGCCTATTTTCCAATTTGGATGTCCGAATGGACAATAAGTATCTATTTAAAATATAACAGTTTAAATGACCTTTACGATAGTGTCAAGAAAATTGGTTGTTGACAATCAGGGGAAAATTGATGTTTTTTAAATAAATATACTCGTTTATAGGTAAACATTTTTTAGCCAATACACAACACCGGAATCGGACAACTTGAATTTTCAGGAATAATTGATGAAAAATATAGCAAAACTATTGTTTCAGGCTAACATACTTAAAAAAGTTCCTCGCTCCGGTTATCATTTTCTGGGGTCCGGACGGGAGTCGGTGGCCGAACATATCTACAGCACGGCATTTGTGGCATATATCCTCTCTGAGATTGAAACCGAAGTGGATGCCCTGCGATTGATTTCCATGTGTCTAGTCCACGATCTCACAGAGGCAAGGATCGGCGATCTGAATAGTGTTCAAAAACGCTATGTAACTTCAGATGAGGACAAGGCCCTGGCGGATACAATACGGGAATTGCCTTTTGGGGGGTCCCTCGCCGAGCTGGTTCGTGAATTCAACCAAGGTCAGACACGTGAGGCCCGGCTGGCTCGCGATGCCGATCAAATTGCATTCATATTGGATTTAAAAGCGTTGTCGGATATCGGTTACACGATGCCACAAAAATGGCTGCCACCCATTCTAAAACGCCTTAAAACTGAGACCGGCAAGATGTTGGCTGATAACATTCTCGATACGGACTGGGATTCGTGGTGGTTCGAAAATTATATTGACAGATCCGGCGGTAATAAATAGAAAAGAAACTTTGTCCCTGGCGTAAATTCAATCTGCAATCTTCAATTTTCAATTCCGGCTCGTACGGGTTAGGGAGGCGATCATGAATTGGTTGTTTAGCACCCTTGGATCCGCCGTTGGAAAAAAGCTGATGATGGCCATTACCGGACTCGGATTTTGCGGTTTTCTCACAGTCCATCTGGCCGGCAACCTTACGATCTATGGTGGGAAAGATTCTTTTAATTCCTATTCGGAGCACCTGCACGCCTGGGGACCGCTGGTTAACCTGGCGGAATTGGGGCTTGCAGCGTTTGCGTTGGTCCATATTGTAACGGGTGCCATCCTTTTTTATCAGAACTTGAAAGCAAGGCCGCAACGATATTCTGTAAACAAAAGTGCCGGGGGACGAAGCCTCGGCTCCCGAACCATGCCCTATACGGGTATTGTTCTTCTGGCATTCGTAATTTTTCACCTTATAAATTTTCATTTTGTTGATAAAACCGGAACAACTATTTACGAAATCGTATCCGGGGCATTTAATAATCCCATCTATGTTATCTTTTATGTCATCGCGGTGGTCATCGCAGCGGTGCATGTCAGCCACGGTTTCTGGAGTGCCTTCCAGACGATGGGAGCCAATCATCCCAAATACATGCCCTTGATTAAAAAGATCGGCGTGGCGTTCAGCCTGATCATCGGTATCGGGTTTGGTGCGCTTCCGGTCTATCTCTTTTTCATCGTATAAGGAGGTCACCTATGCCGCTCGATGCAAGAATTCCAGGCGGTTCTCTTGCGGAAAAATGGGATCGACACAGGTTTGAACTGAAGCTGGTTAATCCTGCCAACAAGCGGAAATTTGAAATTATCGTCGTTGGTACCGGTTTGGCGGGTGGGTCTGCTTCGGCTTCCCTGGCCGAGCTTGGCTACACAGTTAAAACTTTTTGTATCCAGGACAGCCCCCGGCGGGCCCACAGCATCGCAGCCCAGGGAGGGATCAATGCAGCCAAAAATTATACCAACGAAGGCGATAGCATCTGGCGCCTTTTTTACGACACAGTAAAAGGCGGTGATTTTCGAGCCAGGGAAGCCAACGTTTATCGCCTGGCCCAGATCAGCAACAGTATCATCGACCAGTGTGTTGCCCAGGGTGTGCCGTTTGCGAGGGATTACGGTGGATTGCTGGCCAACCGCAGTTTCGGGGGATCCCAGGTCGCCAGAACTTTTTATGCCAGAGGTCAAACCGGGCAACAACTTCTTCTGGGAGCCTATAGCGGTCTGATGCGACAGGTGGCTGCTGGAAAGGTGTCGATGTATCCGCGCCGGGAAATGCTGGATTTGGTGGTGATAAATGGACAAGCCAGGGGAATTATTGTCCGTAATTTGATTAGCGGTGAAATCGAAAGTCATGCGGCCGATGCGGTTGTTTTGTGCACGGGCGGTTATGGTAACGTTTATTTTCTATCGACAAATGCCATGGCATCCAACGTATCCGCAATTCACAGGGCCTATAAAAAGGGCGCCTATTTCGCCAATCCGTGTTTTACCCAAATTCATCCGACCTGTATTCCGGTTCACGGCACCTATCAAGCCAAATTGACGCTGATGAGCGAAAGCTTACGCAATGACGGTCGCGTTTGGGTGCCCAGGTATGCAGGAGAAAAACGCCCGGTCCACCAGATGCCGGAATCCGATAGAGATTACTTCCTGGAAAGAAAATATCCCAGTTTCGGAAACCTTACCCCTCGCGATGTTGCTTCGCGCAGTGCAAAGGAACTGTGTGATAACGGCAAGGGAGTCGGTGAAACCGGTCTGGCTGTGTACCTTGATTTTGCAGAAGCCATCCAGCGCGACGGCAAAGCCGTGATCGAAAAAAAATACGGGAACCTATTTCAGATGTATGAAAAAATCACGGGTGAAAATCCGTACCAAACCCCCATGATGATATACCCTGCGGTTCACTACACCATGGGTGGGTTGTGGGTCGATTACAATCTAATGAGCACCATCGACGGTCTTTTTGTCCTGGGAGAAGCCAACTTTTCCGATCATGGTGCCAACCGTCTCGGCGCCAGCGCCCTAATGCAGGGACTTGCAGACGGCTACTTTATTGTTCCTTACACAATCGGGGGCTACCTGGCTGGAACTGCCCTGCAAAATGTATCGAGCGATCATCCGGCCTTTAAAGAATCATCTGCAGCGGTGAAGGAACGCATCAAGCGACTCCTGTCGATTCAGGGAACCCGAACGGTAGATGATTTTCACAAGCAACTGGGTCTTATCATGTGGGATCACTGCGGGATGGCCAGAAACAATGAAGGGCTTCAGAAAGCGCAAACCATGATCCAGGAGTTGCGCCAGGAATTTTGGCAAAACGCACTGATCCCCGGATCTGACGGTGATTTCAACCAGAGTCTTGAACGTGCCGGTCGTGTTGCTGATTTTTTTGATTTTGCAGAGTTGATGGTCATCGATGCCCTTGCCCGTCAGGAATCCTGCGGCGGACATTTTAACGAGGCCTTTCAAACCGATGAAAATGAAGCCAAACGGGATGATGACAACTTCTGCCATGTGAGTGCCTGGGAGTTTGCCGGTGATGACCGCAACCCAAATTTTCACAAGGAGCCGCTGATTTTTGAAAACGTGGAATTGTCCCAAAGGAGCTACAAGTGAGCAAGAACATGAATTTGACGTTAAAGGTCTGGCGCCAGAAGACCCTGGAAGATAAGGGCAAGCTGGAAACCTATGACGCCCAAAATATATCCACGGATATGTCTTTTCTGGAAATGCTGGATGTTGTCAACGAACGGCTTACCCTCACGGGTCAGGAACCCATCGCGTTTGACCATGATTGCCGGGAAGGCATCTGCGGAATGTGCGGGGCGGTTGTCAATGGCCGGCCGCATGGCCCGGAAAAGAGCACCACTCTTTGTCAGCTTCACATGAGACACTTTTCAGACGGAGATACGATCGTTATTGAGCCATGGCGGGCCCGGGCCTTTAAGGTCATTAAGGACCTGGCGGTGGATCGCGGTGCGCTGGACCGATTAATCCAGGCGGGAGGCTATGTTTCGGCGAATACCGGCGGGGCTCCTGATGCGAATGCCATACCCATTCCTGAGGAATCCGCCGAACTGGCGTTTGATGCTGCTGCATGCATCGGTTGCGGTGCCTGTGTGGCCGCTTGTCCGAACGCCTCGGCAATGCTCTTTGTGGGTGCAAAAGTTTCACATCTGGTTTTGCTGCCCCAGGGAAGACCCGAAGCGGCCCAACGGGCAACGTCTATGATCAGGGAAATGGACCAACTCGGGTTTGGAAACTGCACCAATGAAAGTGAGTGTGAAGCCGAGTGCCCCAAGGAAATCTCCATTACAAACATCGCACGCCTGAATCGCGAGTATTTTAAAGCGCGATTTTTTTCCAATGTAAAATAATAATTTGTCGCGTAACTAAAAATCCGCGCCCGGAGAAAACTCCCTGACTGATTTGTCAAGACAGAGCCAAACTCCTGCGACCCGAACCAGAGAGGCGGATTTTCCAGGACGGATAACGAGAGGTTAAGATGGAAAAGTGGTACGCTAATATTGATAATATTATCGAAAACTTAGGTGGGACAAACGTTTATTTGACATTTGCGCTAAAAGCCGTTGCAGCCCTGGTGATTGCCGTATTGGTTTGGCTGATTGTAAAACGAATCCTGTCATCTTTTGAAAAAAGAACCAAAAATTATGACTTCTTCCGGAATAATGAAAAAATATTTCCGATCATTCGTAAAGCACTGTTCTACGGGCTGATACTTGTTATTGGAACCTACCTTATACGATTGTTTAACGTCGAATTGCTGGAAAAGTCATTTGATGCCTTTATAATCATCTTGCTGGCCTCTCCGGCAACCGACTTCCTCCATCTATTTTTGAGCTATCTTGAAAGACATTTCATCGGTAAAAAGGACACAAAAATTGATGATATTGTTTTTGATCTTCTCAATAAATTTGCCGGTGCTGCTATTTACGCCATCGCCATAATCCTGGCCCTTGACATTATGGGTATCAACGTTATGCCTTTTATTGCCGGTGCCGGTATAGTGGGAATTGCCATCGGTTTTGCGGCCAAGGATACCCTTTCCAACCTTATCGCCGGGGTGTTGCTTATCCTAGATCGACCCTTTGAAGTCGGCGACCGGATCGAAGTTTGGAGCGCTCCTACCGGATCCGCCACCTGGGGTGATGTTATCGATATCGGTCTGCGGGCAACAAAGATTAAAACCACCGATAATATAGTGATTGTTATCCCCAATAATGAAATTATGAAACGGGATATTGTCAACTACACGATCATCACTTCCAAGATCCGGATTCGAATTAATATCGGGATTGCCTATGATGCGGATCTAAAAAAAGCCAAAGGCATTATATCCGCGGTGGCCGGAACATCGGACTGGGTTGCTAAGGAGCCAGCGCCCAAGGTCGTCGTTCGGAATTTTGGTGAATCGTCGGTGGATCTCCAGCTCAGGGTCTGGATTAATGATGCTCGCAGAAGAATGGATGTAATCGACACTATCACCGATGCGGTTAAGGAAGCCTTTGACAGCCAGGGGATAGAGATACCTTACCCCAAAAGAGACATTACCATTAAATATACCGGTTCAAGCGGACCAGCCGATGCTATTCCAAAAAAACACTAGAAGTGGCTTCAAGACCTCATCTTAGGCCCAATGGCCCGCCCGCCTCGCCTGAGCGGCTCGCGATGGCGGGCAGGCTGCGTTGTCCCGCGGATTCAAATGCTCACGTACTGGCGTGTACGCTCCGCTTTGAATCCGCGGGACGCCTTACCCTTGAGCCTAATCTAAGGTTTTGAAGCCACTTCCGGTGATGTGTCCCGCAAATAAGTTACAGAATTCAACAAAAGGCTTTCAAACCACCCAAAAACTTTAGAACCGGTTTCTTGCCAT
>Ga0255055_10002557_pt1 | contig 12758 bp, 12 predicted proteins | sample JV7_2_27_MG_FD_188633 | JGI IMG/M metagenome (GOLD analysis project Ga0255055, IMG submission 188633) | Seawater microbial communities from Jervis Inlet, British Columbia, Canada - JV7_2_27 | ecosystem: Environmental > Aquatic > Marine > Inlet | place: Canada: British Columbia | collected...
GAATAGATAAGATTAGGAATAAAATCAACATGAAACAAGAATTTCTTCGCCCTTTCATAAAAATAATTGAAGATCCAAATAAATAAAAAATAAACATTTAGAAGGTATTATTATGGCATGGGGAGGTTCGTTAAATAAGGATGGTTCTGATCATTTGAGAAATCTAAGGGAGGCTGATAAGGCAATAAAGTTTCTTGAAGGATTAAAGCGTGAATTAACTGATAAGGAAAAACAAGTCGTTTCAGACACAATTAATATTATTGTAAACCGTTACACTAAAGAATCTAAAAATGAGTCTCAAACCTTAAAATGAGTCAACTAATTTCTTAATAATTTCTACTAGTCTATCAGCTTCATTTTTTAATGTTTTAGATAGATTTATTTCAAAAAAAGGTAGATCAATGTTATTTGATCGCTCCTCAAGAGTCAACTCATCTTGTTTGTAAAGTTTTAATTCTTTAAAACCCTCGAGGCTTTCGGGGACAAACCCAATCATAAAAACATTCAGTTTGGGCAATTTTTCAACTATTAAATCAATAACGATGTGAACTGGAATTGTGTGAGTAGATATTGGCACGTATTCACTAATACTTTCACGCTCTAATATCGCAATGGTTCCCGGAGGTTTATTTAGAGTGCAAGTGTCTATAAGAATCAGGTTGGAAGGTTTGAAATTGACAACATCATCAACTCTTGACATGGGATCTGTTCCAGCGTTTATGAATAGAACTTTTTCGTCTGAATATTCTAATAGCTCACTTATGATATAAGGCCCTAAACCGTCATCGCTTAACTTCTCTTCTCCAATCCCCATAAAAACTAAGCTTTTCACGCCGATAAGTCTATTCAAGAGTTTTTCATATAAATTTTCCATGGTTAGGTGATAAATTGTGTAACTGAACATTAATTTTTGCATTTCTATCCAATATTAAGACTCAAATTAAAAATTAATTTTAGTTAATTTTTTTTTTCACTCTTCAATTTTTTTATTATGTTATTAAAAGGGAAAACCATAATAATTACAGGCTCGGGAAGAGGTATTGGAAAATCTATAGCTTTAGCTTGCGCAAAAGAGGGTGCTAATATAGGGCTTACAGCACGAACTCTTGACGATCTAAATAAAGTTAAAGATGAGATAAGTAAATTAAATGTTGGAATTAGAGTATCAGTCAAAACTGCAAATGTTACAAAATATGAGGAAATTGAGGGCGCATTTAAGGTATTTCATGAAGACTTGGGAGAGTTTGATGGAGTCGTTGCCAATGCTGGTTATTCACGAATGTCGGATAGCCATGACTTTGACAGTAATAAATTTTCTGAGATAATAAATACAAATGTTTCAGGCGTATTCTATACCTTTAAAGCAGCCTATCCATATTTAAAGAAAGATGATAAGAAAGCTAAATCAAGATTTATTATAACGGGAAGCGCTGCTTTCACTAATCCCATGCCAAGATTTGCTGCGTATACTGCGAGTAAATATGCCGTTGTGGGTTTGCAACATTCCCTCGCATTAGAGTATAAGAAAGAAAATATCAATTTTAACATGATACTGCCAACTATGGTTGACACACGTATGGCTAGAGGTAGAAAAGCTGGAGATGGTAACAAATCGCCGAACGTTATGGATCCTCAGGAACTCAACGATTACTATTTATTTCTTTTAAGCGATGATGGAAATAGGACCGATAACGCTCTAATATTTACAAGCGATTTCTATGAAGTTAAAAAGTTTTTATCTGTAGCGCCTTCAGGAAAGAGTGAGAGTTGGGACGTTTTTAAAGATTACCTCGAAGAAAACGCGCCGAATACATATACTAAAGTTAAAAAACTGGGAAAATTAGTCGATTTTATAATAAAAACATCCTAATGATATTATTACTGGCTTTTAAATCAACTCGTAAAGCCCCTTTCACTTAAAAAATTAAATTCTTTAATTATTGTGTGTTTTGATTATATAGAATATGAACGAAATTTCAAATGAAAAAGCGGAGAAAGCTCAATTTGAAGGAATTATTGAGAACAAAAATGTAATAATTTCGGACAAGGAAGGCATTGAAGAATTTTATAATAGTTCCTACATCGGTACTTTAGATAAAAACAGTGAAAATGAAGAGATTTTGGTTTTGGGGCCAGTAGAAGTTTTATTATTATGTGAGAGACATCGTATCCTATTATATTTAGACAATATTAAGGAAGACAATAATCTATATGATTTTGAAGGTTTACTGACATATTTTACGCAATTTGACGATCGACTGTGGCAAAAATATATCATATACATGGACCTACGGAAGAGAGGCTATATCGTACGAACCGGGTATGGGGAAGGCATTGATTTTCTAGTTTATAAGAGAGGGGCTGACTTTGAAAAAGATTCAGCAAAATTTTTAATATATCCTGTTTTTGAGGGTTACCCAATAGATTTGAAGGAACTTGACAAAATGTCTCGCGTAGCGATGAGCTCGCGTAAAGATCTTGTCGTGGCGACTGTTGATAGGTTGAGTAAACCAATTTATTATAGCGTAAATAAATTTGAGATTATGAATAAAACAGAAGAAAGCTAAGATCAAGATGCCAAACAAATACGCAGCTGATACATCGGTCATTTTTAATGGAATTATTTTAAATTTAATAATCGATGGCGAATTAGGAGTAAAACCTGAAATTTACATTTCAAATATTGTCGTTGCGGAAGTTGAATATAGAACAAATGTACAAAAAGAAATTGGTTTCTATGGTTTAAATGTGCTAAAAGAATTAAGAAGCTTACACAACCAGGAAAAAATAACTCTTCATATTGTAGGAAAACGCCCCACTAGAGAAGAAATAAAAATGAGCCCTGGAGGAGAACTTGATGCCCTTATTAGAAAATCAGCTTTAGATCATAACGCATCCTTGATTACTTCAGACAGAATTCAAGGAGATGTCGGTATTTTTGAGGGGCTTGAAGTTGTATACACGAAAGAAAAAACGGTTCCTATTAAAGCTGAACTGCTTTCGCTTAAATTACTTGATTATTTTGATGAGACTACTATGAGTGTACATCTTAAGCAAGGGTTACCCCCTTATGCTAAGAAAGGTAGTCCAGGAAAATGGCGTCTAGAAAAAATAGGAAATGAACATTTATCTGCCAAATTAATAGAAGAAATTGCTATCGAAATAATAGAAATGGTCAGAGTAGACGAGCATTCATTCGTCGAAATTGAAAAAATTGGTGCCGTTGTTGCTCAATTGCGAGAATTTAGAATTGTAATAACACGCCCTCCATTTTCAAATGATGTTGAAATCACAGCTGTGCACCCACTTGTTACACTTTCATTAACAGATTATTCTATTGATGCTAGAATTCATAAAAGGTTAGAAAAAGCAGAAGGGATTTTAGTAGCTGGAGCTCCAGGGGCGGGTAAAAGCACATTTTCAGCAGCGTTAGCAAATTTTTATTTAGAACAGGGTAAAGTCGTAAAAACATTGGAAAGCGTTCGAGATTTGCAAGTTAAACCAGAAATCACGCAATATACTAAATTAGAAGGGAGTCTTGAAAATTCTGCAGATATTTTACTTTTAGTAAGACCCGACTTCACAATTTTTGACGAAGTGCGCACAACTAAAGATTTTCAAATTTACGCTGATTTTCGCCTTTCTGGAGTAGGGATGGTTGGAGTTGTTCATTCTTCGTCTGCTATAGACGCAATTCAGCGATTTATCGGTCGAATTGAGCTCGGAATGCTTCCTTCAATAATAGACACGATCGTCTTTATACAGGGTGGAGATATATCCACTGTATTAATCATCAAAATGACGGTAAAAGTTCCATATGGATTTAGAGATAAGGATTTGGCAAGACCGGTTGTTGAAGTTAGAGATTTTAAAACTGATCGCCTTTCTTATGAAATTTATTCTTTCGGTCAAGATATTGTAATTAATCCGATAAACCCTATTGATCATACAAGTTCTTTTATGGATAAAAAACAATATAGGGGAGAGAAATTAAATAGAAGGAGAAAAGAAAAACGAATTGAGCTAAATATTGAAATTACTAAACAAAAAGTAATTCTAAAAGCAAGTCCTGAATATGCCAGTAGTAATATTATTGTTTTTGCTAACGGTCATGAAATTTTTACTGGTTCTTTAAGTCGCTCTAGCAACATTTCGCTCTCACTTTCAAATAAAGAAGGAAGAAGAATTCTAAAAGAATACGATAGAAATAAAAAATTTTATGGAATTTTAAAATAGGACTTTCTTTCTATAAAAATTCTCATTCTAATTACTTGGCTAACGCATTTCGGGCTCTTTTTATATCGTCAACTCCGAGGACTATCTTGTTACGTTCAGCTAAGTAGATTAGATCAATGTTAACACCGACATTGCCTATTTTACGAGCCATCTTCCCACCAGACCCGGGCTCCCCAGCAATAGGACCAATGTCCACGACAAGCACTTCACGTACAGCACTTACTTTAAACCCTGCTGATTCGAGTACATAACGAGTAACAGTTTCATCTTCAACTAAAATGTGAACCACAGCCTCATCATTAAGGGGAATTCCACATAATCCTTCCATGTTTATACCATTTTTACCTAGAATCTCTCCCATATCAGCTAGTGCTCCGGGGTTATTTTCCAAAATAACAGCTATATCTTTCATATTATGTTTTCTCTAATTTTTATTTATTTTATTTATTTTATTTATAAATTTGATTCTTAGGTGATTTTTTTCCAATGCTTAATTATGTCATCTCTGTATTTAAATTTTCTTTCACACTTTTTTAATTATTAGTCATTGGTAAAGAGAAGTAGAACGTGGATCCTTTATTTTTTCCCTCTGATTCTGCTAAAAATAAAGATAGTAGGAATTACATGACAAAATAGTTTGTCTGAAACATAAATCATTTTGAAATATCAAGCGTAAATAGAACTTCTCCATATTCCACACTTTTTGATTTCATAGTGTATCCGCTGTTATTAAGAAAATGAAGCATTGCTGTGTTTTCAAGTAGAATTGAACCTGTAAAAAATTTGTAATTTAATTCTCTTGCTATTATAACTAAATAATTTAATAGAAATGTAGCTATTCCAGTTCTGCGAAAATTTTTCTTCACAACTATAGCTAATTCAACTGTTGAGGGTTTGTTGGTTTTAAAAAACGCTGCTGAAGCAACTATTTTCTGTTCACCTTCTTGAAGAGATTCTCCTACTAATATCATGTCAGTTTGATAATCTATATTTGTTAAGGGTTGTACAAATTTGTGAGGAAACTTTCGACTCCGTGAGAAAAATCTCAGATATTTATCCTGATCACTTAAAGAGTAATAAAGTCCTTGGAGCATTCTCTCATCTGTTGGTTTTATTGGACGAATTTTAATAATTTTTCCATCTTTCATTTGAAAAGTCGTTTCATATTTATCTGGATATAAACTCAACCGACCACTTACGGAAAGAGGTAATTTTTGATCTGCATAGACATAATTTACCCTTTTAGCTTGTTCTAAAAGTTCTTCTCTAAAATCCGGGTGGGCGATATTAATCATTTGTAAAACACGCTCCCTAATGCTCTTACCAAATAAATAAGCAATTCCCCATTCGGTAACAACATAATGAATATCCCCCCGAGTAATAACAACTCCAGAACCGGGCTGAAGATGTGGAACAATTCTGGACTTTATCGTACCATCCTTTAAAGTTGCAGTGCTAGGAAGGACGGCTATAGGTTTTCCGTCTTTAGAGTGATTGGCACCTCTGACAAAATCTACTTGACCACCTATACCACTATAAAATAATGGTCCAAGCGAATCAGCATTAATCTGTCCCGTTAAATCTATTGTCAGTGCTGCGTTTATGGCCACTTGCTTTTTATTTCGGCTAATAATGAAAGGATCGTTGCAATAATTACTGGGATGAAATTCTACAAAGGGGTTGTTATCTACAAAATCGTAAAGACGCCGGGAGCCCATGACAAAAGAACAAATTATTTTTCCTTTATGAAGTGTCTTTTTTTTACATGTAATTACTCCCTTCTCAACGAGATCAACAATTCCATCTGAGAATACCTCACTATGCACTCCTAAGTCTTTCTTATCTTCTAATTCGATTGATAATGCGTTAGGAATTTTCCCAATTCCCATTTGAATCGTAGATTCATCTTCAATAAGAGATGCTACATATTTTGCAATCTTTTCAATGGATTCATCGGGGGGATCATATTTAAACTCAATAATATCGTGATCGGATAAAATATAGGCGTCTATATCTTTCATATGAATGAAAGAATCACCGAGTGTACGTGGCATCTTAGGATTAATTTCAGCTACTACAAATTCAGCTACCTCTGCTATAGGTTTTGCAATATCTACATTAATACCATAACTACAAAATCCAAATTGGTCAGGAGGGCTAACCTGAATAAGAGCAGTCTTTATATGCATTTGTCCCCTTTCAAAGAATCCTGGAATGTCTGATAGTAGCATTGGAGTATAATCTGCAAATCCCCTCTTTACAGCGTCTCGAAGATTTTCACTAATAAAAAAAACATTATGCCGAAATAAATCTTCATTACTTCCCGCAGTTTTATAATAATCGAGATCTGACAGACTTATAAAATGTATCATCTCTACATCGGAAAGCTGGGGACCGAGTTCAATAAGTTTTGACGTAAGATCTATGGGTTCAGAGCAACCAGAATCGATAAAAATTCGATCTCCTGGTTTAATATATCGTTTAATTGCTTGCTCTACATTAACATGCTTCTGTTTATATTTATTTAAATTAGGAAATTTATTGTTATTCATTTCTCTTGACATCATATTCACCCATTTTTAATGATGCTAATATTTTAATTGGTGATCATCATTTCTTTTACTCTCATAACAATTTTAGGAAGAACTTCTCCAATTTGATCAAAGAACCTCAAATCAGCTTCACTATCGTAAGGAGTTTCGCCCTGGTTAAGGATAATTAGTTTGGCACCATTTCTCCAAGCAATTCCCGGCATATTTGCTGCGGGAGTCACAACTAGAGAGGACCCAACTACAAAAAAAACATCAGAGCTTTCAGATCTTCTCATAGATTCTTCAAGTTCGTCCATCGGTAAAGGATCGCCAAAATTAACTATGCTTGAAATGAGTCTCCCTCCACAATTTGGACATTTTGGTTGGTTTTTACGAATTATTCCAGTTCTATATCCCTGACCCCATTTTTTTTTATCCCAACCTGCTTCCTCAAATGTTAGTTTCTTTCCACAAGTTAAACATTTCATGAAATACAAATTGCCATGTAGTTCAGCTAATTTTTTAAATGGAATTCCTGATTTCGCGTGTAGTCCATCCACATTCTGAGAAATAAGGTATTCTAATTTACCCATTTTTAATAATTCTACAATTGCAGAGTGACCTTGATTCGGTTTAACCTGATCCCATGGTGGGGATTTTGGAGGGGGCAAACCCTTATCGCGACGAGTCCATACCCCATCAGGCCCTCTATAATCCGGCAGCCCACTTTCCGTTGAAATTCCCGCACCAGTGAATACTACAAGGTGGTTGGATTCGTTAATCCATTTTGCTGCTAATTCAATTTTATCTTTCAAGTCCATATAAATAAGATGAATTTCTGAGAATAAAAATGTAATTTATTTGGATTCTTTTGTTAGTTTCGGTAATTTGTCAATATTTTGACACGAATATCTACAATAAGCAATTACTTTTTAAAGGTATGTTCTAATTCTTTTTTAGGTATAAATATTTTCACATATCTTTATATTCATATAGGTTGAAGTATTTATTGGATTAATTAGGTGGATATATTTTGACATATGCGTTAAACTTTAATAAAGAAGAAATTTCGAGCATACAAATTGATTATGCAAAAATTAATTTTAAACCAGAACAACTGAAGTTGGTTAAAACAATATCAAAACTCATTTGCGAGCAAATTTCTATCCCTCAATTAGCAATGAGGGCCACAACGTGGTTTGCTTTGAGTGAGTGGCAAAAAAGGAAAAACAAACTAATTTCAGAAATCGCAACTATGAGTGTAAGTAACAAATTAATTGCTACTAAGGAGATATTTAATATTGGAAAGGATAGATTAAAAGAGATGCTATCCGGTCCAAAAGATCAAAGTGAAATATTATTGGATATTGTTTTTGAAAGGGCATTTAAATATTATTTAGATCACCTAAATAGGATACAGAGATAGAGGCACCAGTATCAAATTTTTAACTTCTTTTAAATTCTAAAGAATCAATTAAATCTTTAAGATTTTCCTCTAAGTTGTAAAATTCTATCATTTTATAAGGGCTTTCTATATCTCTTAAACTCGAAATGTGATGAGAATCACACCCAATCGAAACTTTTATACCACTATCTTTCAATTTATTATAAAATATTTCGTGTTTCCGAGAGTAAAATTGCGGATAACTTGAATTAAACTCTACTATTATATCGTATTGCTTTAAGAACTCTATTAAAGTATCTAAACCTCTAATAATAAAAAATGAAGGATCGAAATGAGCAAGTCCTATTAGAGGAAATTCATCGTAGTTTTCCTTTTTCCAGTATTCGAAAATTTTCTTAACAAAAGCGATTCCTTCAAAGCTTTCGAGATATTCAAATAAAATTAAATCAAACTTGTTTGGTGAGATATTGTTAATTATGTACTTCTCAGAACTACTTATATCTATCTCTACACCTTTGAAAAGAGTCAAATCTTTATTTTCCTTAATAAGAAACTCTTTAAGCTGAGAGATCTCTTCCAAATATCTCTTAATTTTATCAAGATTATTAAGATTAGGAATAAGATCGGCTTTCCATGAATTTGTAAAATGATCTGTTATACAAATATAATCTAAATCTGTTTTAAGGGCTTTCTTTACAATTTGCTCAATAGTATTTCTTCCATCTGAGTAAATTGAGTGAATGTGTAAATTTAATTTAGGTAATTCCATTTTCATAATTCAATATTTTTAAAATTATTAAAAGAACTTCAATTTTAGGTTAATTATAGACCTAGTAACTTTATTTCTTTATTGCGATACCAAGATAGTATTCCACAAATAAGGAGAATTAACCCAAAAATAAAAAGTATTGAAGTAAAAAGAGTTGTCCCATCCAGACTCGGAATGTTGGTAATAGAAGGTCCGATATTAAAAGTAATTTTCTGTATCGAGATCAATTTATTTACGAACATAAACACTACACTAAACATAACGACACTCGATATAAATTGCAGAACAGTTATTATAAGATTTATAATATGGATTACATTAGATCTTTTTTTTCCTAAATCAATGATCTGAGCATTCCCGATATTAATTGCGACTTTTTCTTTATCAACAAACTTAACATAATAATAAGCTAACTCTCTTAGGGGTAGTAAATCAAGAATTACTGTTAACATAGTAAATACACAAACAATAATTAAGATTCTATTTATTATTACTAAATCAGGATTAGTAACAGAATAATTATTTATCGCCCATACGAAAAGTCCTATTATGATAGAAAAAAAGAATTTGATACCAGTGAGTGTCAAATTTATTGAAGGTTTATCAGTTATGGCTATCAAGTGATAGGTAAAGCCAATTACTAATATTATAAGTCCTAAAACTAAAGCTTGGATTGAAATAAAAATACCTAGTATCACAGCAAAAGTTAAAAAACAAATAAAAATAAAAATTGGTAAAAAAGGAAAAAAAGGCGCCTTAAACGGGCGATCTAACTCCTTTCTCTTACGTCTCAATTTTACAGCGGCGTAATTTACAAAAGCTAGCGCAAAAAAGTAGATGAAATTGGTGATTTCAGCGATTAATATATTGCCCCCAAAAATCGTGAATAATAGAACTAAAACAACTGTAAGTATTAAACCTAAAGTAGGTAGATCTGATTTTGTTTTAGTTTCTCGAATTTTTTCATGAATAAATCGATCTCTTGCTAGAGCAGTAATTACAGCTACTGCTGAACCCAATGCTGCATTTATAGCAATCAACGTTGAAATAATAGCAGCAATAATCATAAAATAAAAACCAAATGGTCCAATAACGCTTTCAAATACATCAGCTAATAACGCGGGATTACCAATTAAATCGGCTGGATTTCCTCCTATATCTAATAAAACAACAAATGTAATTGCTAAATATATAATTAAGGTTATAACGATAGCATAAATAATCGTTTTAGGGATATTTTTTGAAGGATTCTTTAATTCGGGATTTAAATAGGCTATGTTTGAAGTTATTGAGGTAAACAGAATAAATAATAATAAAAAACCCGGAATAATCCCCTCAAATTTAATTGGACGAAGAATAAAATTAGGATTTGTGAATGGTGAGATTAATAATCCAGAAATAATAAAGAACGCAAATAAGCCAATTAATATGAAGGTTAACAGTAATAAAGCTTTGATAGCAATTTTTTGTGTCCTGAAAATAAATATGCTCGTTAAAAGTATAGGCAAGATAGATATCAATGTTACTATTATATCTGAAAATGGAAGGTTAAATTGAGTGAAAACTTCATTAAATACAGCGGCAAATATTTGTGCCGAAAATGAACATGTTGCGATATTTGCTATCCATAAAAAGAAACCAATTATAAAAGCTAAGAATCCACCAAGACCCTCTTTGCTAAAATTGTAAGCACCTCCAGCGATTGGAAGACTAGTAGAGAGTTCAGCATAATTTAACCCCGTAAAAAAAATCAGTATCCCCCCTAAAAGGAGACTTAATAGTAACCCCGATCCTGCTCTATCAATACCTACTCCTAACAATACGAATATGGAACCACCTATTCCACATCCTATACCATACATTATCCCTTGAGATAACTTCAGTGTTCTTTCTTGTAGAACTTCTTTGGGTTTTATCTCATTCAAGGTTAATCGTTCCGTATTGTAATTTTCTTGTTAGGTTATCTTAAGATCAAAATCTTTCTCACTTAAGATTTTTCAAGATGGAAAACACCACTAGCGACTGAGAAAACTCCAGAAATTATAAGGATAATAAAAAGTAAGACCTCCATTTCGCTAAAATTTAAAACTCCAGCGAAACCGAGTAGTACCAATATTATTATAAGTATTCCGACGCCAATAAGGATACCACCGAAAAATTTTGATAATCTATAAACTAACGAGAGGAATTCTAATCTATGAATTCTGCTCTCTTTATCTCGAATTTCTTCCTCTTGAGTTTCGAGTTCTAATTTCAATTTTTGAAGGAGAGTTTTAGCATCGTTGGTACTTTCATCAATAACTTCCTTAGATTTTACAAGTTTCTCGTGTTCGTTATTCATGTAATCCAGTTTTTCTGTTAGAGAGCTTAAGCGTTCCTCTCTTTCAGCATATTCAAGATTGGTGGTTTCAATATCTATTTTGATATCTTCTAGTCTCGTTTCGTTTGCTTTGATTAAACTCTCTTGACTCGATATTTGTTCAAGAATGGAGCTATTAGTTTCATTATGATGTTGTATTCGTGATTCGACTTCGATCAACTGTTCTTGCTTTTCTGTGAGTTGGATTTTATATTTTGCAATCAATTCTTCGTATGTTTCTCTTTGTTTTTCCATTTCTGGAAAACCCTCTTTGTAATCCTTTATATTTTGTTCTATGATTTTAATCCGAGTCTCATTTTTCTCAATTTGCTCAGATAATAATGTTTTTTCTTCTTCTTTAGCTTCTATTTCATTGTCAGTATGTTCTAATTCAAATTTATTTTTGCCTATTGAAACTTTGAGTGTTTCGTTTTCAGCTGTTAGACTTTTTATCTTTTTTTCTAAAGCTTCAGCAGTTTCTCTTTGCCTTTCAATTGAGTTCTCTTTTTCTTGCATTTCTTGTTTTAATTTTGAAATATTATTACGGAATTCCTCTTGGTTAGCAACTTTCTCTTTTACACTATCAGTTAGAACAATTAAATCTACTTGTCTCGTTTCAAATGTATTTACTAGCTGCTCATTATTTTTTAGTAATTCTTTATAATCAACATCTAAATTTTCTTTACTTTCCTTAATTATTTCAAATCGTTCCTCTAAGTTTTGCATATCTTCATTTTTATGATTATATCTCTCCTCAAGCACCTTAATAGTCTCTTCAATAGCAGTTAGATATTCCTCTTTATCTTCAACTTTACTTTGAATTAATTCTAACTTTTGTTTAGCTTCTCGGATTTCTTCACTAATGTTATCACTTCTTTTTTCTTTTTTATCCGGTTCTGCATCATTATTTTTAATTGTATCAGAAATATTTTCAATACTATTTTCAAAAGTCCTAAGTTTCTTGTCTATCAGATCTCTTGAATTCTTAGCTTTTGATAAGTACTCTTTATCTACTTTTTCAACATCTTTTTCTGATTTATCTTCTGTTTTTTCCGGGTCCTCTTTGATTTCGTCAGTCATATTTTTATTTTGGGATTTTAAATTTGCATTTAATAAAAGGAGAAATTGGAATTTATAATTTAATATTTATTTAAATACAAAAAATACATTTTATTTTGCTCAACCATATGTTGGCTCAAATAAATATTCATTTTCTACATCAAAACTAAATTCTTTATAAAATATACTAATTCCAAATATTTAAACTTTTGACATCAATTTATTTTAGAGGTCTTTCGTTTCTAGATCAAGCAATAAATTTATATAGGAGTATCTATAGAAAGATAGAAGAAAAGAATTTTCAACACCATTTTTTTAATCCTTCTTTAAAAAATGAAATATCTTAATGAATTACTTTAAATAAATTATTTTAATATAAGAAACCAAATAATAATTATT
>Ga0255055_10002559_pt1 | contig 12756 bp, 5 predicted proteins | sample JV7_2_27_MG_FD_188633 | JGI IMG/M metagenome (GOLD analysis project Ga0255055, IMG submission 188633) | Seawater microbial communities from Jervis Inlet, British Columbia, Canada - JV7_2_27 | ecosystem: Environmental > Aquatic > Marine > Inlet | place: Canada: British Columbia | collected...
GGTCCTGGGAATCCATTTCATGAATCCGGTTCCCCTCAAGCCAACCGTTGAGATGATCCGCGGTTACCACACGTCCGACGACGCCATCGCCGCGGCGAACCAGCTGCTCGCGCGCATGGGCAAGTCCGCGGTCCTGGTCAACGACGCTCCGGGCTTCGTCTCCAATCGCGTCCTCATGCTCGCCATCAACGAGGCGTTCTACGTGCTCCACGATCAGGTCGCATCGCCAGACGCCGTCGACCGGATCTTCAAGGAGTGCTTCAGCCACAAGATGGGTCCACTCGAGACCGCCGAGCTCATCGGCCTGGACACGCTCCTCGATTCGATCGAGGCACTCCACCGGTGCTTCCGAGACAGCAAGTATCGTCCCTGCCCTCTTCTGCAACGCATGGTCGACGCCGGCTTCCTCGGCCGAAAGAACGGCCGGGGAGTCGCCGCGTACTTCTCGCAGGGCGCGCAGAGCCACCGGGCGCGAAAGGACACCGTGGGATGGACATCCGCTTGACGATCAGGAAATTCATCTTGGCCTTCGTCGGGAGCTGCCAGCTCGACGACGACGACGACATCTTCGAGCTCGGCTACGTCACGTCGCTCTTCGCGATGGAGCTGGTGACCTTCGTGGAGAGCGAGTTCGGCGTCGCCGTCCGGAACGAAGACCTCGAGTTCGCCAACTTCTGTTCCGTGAACGCGTTGACGGAGTTCGTCGAGGCCAGACAGGCCGACTCTGGTCGTGCACCCCGATCCATCGCCACCGCCGGGTACGCCGAATGAATCTTCGACTCACCGCCGAGGAGCTCGAGCTCCGCGCCGCATTCCGGGGCTTCTCGGACAAGGAGATCGTTCCGAATGCGGCGGCGTGGGATGCGGAGCAGCGCCTGCCCGACGAGGCGATCGCGAAGCTGGGCTGCGAGGGCTACCTCGGCGCGACGATTCCACCCGCGTACGGGGGGCGCGGGCTCTCCATGATCGCCTACGGCCTGCTGCACCAGGAGCTCAGCCGGGGAACGTGTGCGGCAAGCAGTCTGCTCACGGTCCACGGAATGGTCGCCGAAGCGATCCGGCGTTGGGGCACGGTCGAGCAGAAGGAGATCTGGCTTCCCAGGATGTCGAGCGGCGCGGCGCTCGGCGCCTTCTGCCTCACGGAGAAGAGGGTCGGAAGCGATGCCAAGAGCGTGGAGACGCGGGCGGAGCCCTTCGGCGACGGCTTCGTCGTGAACGGGGTGAAGCGCTGGATCAGCTTCGGAGAGATCGCCGACGTCTATCTGGTGCTCGCCCGGCTCGAGGAGGGGCCATCGACCTTGCTGGTCGAGCGCGACACCCAGGGGCTCACCATCTCGCCGATGACGGAGAACCTCGGATTGCGCGCGTCGAGGATCGCACAGGTGAGCCTCGACGGGTGCTGGATTCCCCGCGCGAATCTCGTGGGACGCGCGGGCTTCGGCTTCTCGCACGTGGTCGGATCCGCCCTCCAGCTGGGCCGCTACAGCGTGGCCTGGAGCTGCGTCGGCATCGGCCAGGCTTGTCTCGAAGCCGCGCTGCGCTACAGCGCCGAGCGCGAGCAGTTCGGCGCTCCGTTGCGCGACCACCCCCTGATCAAACAGATGCTGACGAACATGATCACCGAAGTGGAGGCGGCGCGGCTGCTGGCGTACCAGGCCGGCCAGCTCGCGGATCTCAATCACCCGCGAAAGATCCTGGCGACCCTCGTCGCCAAGTATTTCGCGTCGCGCATGGCGAACCGCGTCGCCTCCGATGCCCTCCAGATACACGGCGCCAACGGCTGCAGTCGCGACTACCCGGTGGAACGTCACTTCCGCGACGCGAGGGTCACGGAGATCATCGAGGGCAGCACCCAGATCCACCAGCTTCTGATCGCCGGCTATGGGAGCCAGGGCTACGAGCCGCATGGGGGTCTGTGCTGACGGAGCGGATGCGCGCGGCCGCCGGGACCGCTCCGGCGGTCAGCGGGGAGGGAGCATGAGTGACGCGGAGCGCGGGCCGAAGCGCCTGAAGTGTCTCGTCTGGGACCTCGACAACACGCTCTGGCAAGGAGTGCTGCTCGAGGGGGACCCCGTGGAGCTGCGGCCCGGCGCGCCCGAAGCCGTCCGCGAGCTGGACCGCCGCGGAATCCTCCAGTCCGTGGCCAGCAAGAACGACGAGGCCGAGGCCATGGCGACGCTGGAGGCGTTCGGCTTGACCGAGTACTTCCTGTATCCCCAGATCCACTGGGAAACAAAGTCCGAGTCGATCAAGCGAATCGCCGACTGTCTCAACGTCGGCACCAACGCCATCGGCTTCATCGACGACGATGAGTTCGAGCGCGCCGAGGTCGGCTTCGCTCACCCGGACGTGTTGTGTCTCGATGCCGCCTCGCTGCCCCGACTGCTCGAAATGCCCGAGTTGAAGCCTCGCTTCGTGACGGAAGAGTCCGCGATGCGTCGAAGCCTGTACATGGCGGACATGCGACGCAAGGAGTTCCAGAGCGACTTCTCGGGTACCGAGGCCGAATTCCTGGCGACGCTCGACATGCGCTTCACGATCCAGCCGGCTGGCGCGGGCGACCTGGAGCGCGCAGAAGAACTGGCGGAGCGGACCCATCAGCTGAACAGCACGGGTTATACCTACTCGTACCAGGAGCTGACCGCACTGCGCACCTCCCCGCGTCACCGGCTCCTGACCGCAACGCTGGTGGACCGGTTCGGCAGCTATGGAACGATCGGCCTGGCGTTGATCGAGCTCACCCGAGGCGTCTGGACCCTCAAGCTGCTGCTCGCCTCGTGTCGCGTCATGTCGCGCGGCGTCGGCGGCGTGATGCTGACCTACGTCATGCAGGCTGCCCGGCATTGCGGGGTGTCGCTGCGCGCCGAGTTCATGCCCACGGACAGGAACCGTCTCATGAACGTGACGTTCCGTCTGGCCGGATTCCGTGAGGTCGAGCGCTGCGGCGAGTGCGTTCTGCTCGAATCCGATCTCGAGCGCGTTCCGGTCTTCCCCCGCTGGGTCCGGGTCTGGTGCTCTGGCTTGTCGACGGGGGCGCCGTTGCCCGAAGACCGCCGGGGATGAAGGCCCTGATTCGCTGGTTCGCCTTCAATCCCGTCGCTGCGAACCTCCTGATGATCTTCTCAATCGCAAGCGGCCTCCTCTCGTATCGCCTGGTCCATCAGGAGATCATTCCCGAGCTGGGCGCGAACATCGTCAGCATTTCCGTCGTCCATCCCGGCGCCGCACCCGCGGAGGTGGAGCGAGGGATCTGCGTTCCGATCGAGGAGGCCTTGCAGGGTGTCGCGGGCGTCGAGCGGATCCGCTCCGCGGCGAGCACCGGGCTCGCCACGGTGTCGGTGGAGCTGCACTCCCGCTCGGACGTGGCTCGCGGGCGCGACGAGATCCAGGCCCGGATCGACGCCGTGGACACGTTTCCCAAGGAGATCGAGGAGCCCATCATCCAGGAGCTCGTCGCGCGGGACAACGTCATCAACGTGGCGCTCTGGGGGAACACCGACGAGCGCACGCTGCGCCGCCTCGGCGAGCGCGTGCGGGAGGAGATCTCCGCCCTGCCCGAGGTCCGCGTCGCGGAGCTCGCGAGTGTTCGCTCCTACGAGATCGCGATCGAGATCTCCGAGGAGAGTCTGAGGCGGCACGGCATCACGTTCGACGATGTGGTCCGAGCCGTGCGGCGTTCCTCGCTCAATCTGCCGGGGGGTTCGCTCGAGAGCGAGGATGCGGAGATCCTGCTGAGCACGCAAGGCAGGGTCTACGATCGATCCGGTTTCGAGAACCTGACGTTGCTGGCGCGCTACGACGGCACGCGGGTTCGGCTGGGAGAGGTGGCGCGGGTCGTAGACGGCTTCGCCCGCACCTCGCAGGCCGCGCGTCTCGACGGCTTCCCGGCCGTGCAGATCCAGGTCTGGCGCAGTGGCGACCAGCGCGTCCTGGAAATCGCCGACGCGGTTCGCGATTACGTGGAGCGCCGCCGCGCGCGGATGCCGCCAGGAATCCACCTCACCATCTGGCGCGATCAATCGCTCAGCCTGCGCAACCGGCTGGACGTGCTCCTGGACAACGGCCGGATGGGCCTGCTCCTGGTGCTGGGCACGCTGGCGGCGTTCCTCCGCCTCCGACACGCCTTCTGGGTGAGCGTGGGAATCCCCGTGGCCTTGCTGGGCGGTCTGGCCGCCATGGCCGCCGGGGGATTGTCGCTTAGCCTCATCTCGATCTTCGCCTTCATCCTGGCACTGGGTCTGGTCGTGGACGACGCGATCGTGGTCGGCGAGAGCATCGAGCGCCATCAGCGCGGCGCACGGGATCCGGTGGACGCCGCGGTTGCGGGCACCCACCGCGTCGCCGTCCCCGTGGTCATCGCCAGCTTGACGACGATGGCGGCGAGCGCTCCGCTGCTGTTCCTGCCGGGAATGATCGGCCGGCTCATCCAGCCGTTCCCGCTGATCGTGATGGCCGTCATGCTGTTCTCGCTGATCGAGTGCCTCCTCGTGCTGCCCGCTCATCTCTCCCGCCCGGATTCGATCCCGCGGCACCCCGCCCTGGCGCGCGTGACCCGCGGCTTCCGGCGCCTGGAGCGGGAAACGACGTCGCTGCTGGAAGCGTGCGCCGAGAGAATCTACCTCCCTCTCCTGCGAGTTTGCCTGGACGCGCGTCAGCTCACGCTGTCTGTCGCCCTCGCCGTACTCCTGGTCGCAGCCGGAGCTGTCCACGGCGGCTGGATCCGGTCGACCTTCCTGCCCAAGCTCGAGGACAACTACGTGAGCGCTCTGCTCACGATGCCCGAGGGCACTCCCGCCGAGGTGACGGCTCGCGCGGCGCAGCGCCTGGAAAAGAGCGCGCTGCGCGCGCGCGCGGAGTTCGAGACCCGTCCCGGCGACTTCGGACACGTGCTCACGACGATCGGCGACCAGCCCGAGCGGGACGTCCAGGGCTTTCTGGCGCCCGCGGCTTGGGATCGGTTCCGGGGATCGCACCTCGCACAAGTGGACCTCCAGCTCGCGCGAGCGCAGGAGCGGGACTTCACGACGAGCGACGTGGGGAATCGCTGGCGCGAGCTCACCGGTCCGATCCCCGAGGCAGAGGAGCTCTCCTTCGTGGTGACGGCGATTCCCGCTGGGGACGCCCTCGACATCCAGCTCTCGGGGACCGATCTCGAAGACCTGCGCGTCGCGGCCCAGGAGGTGAAGGCGCGATTGACGAGCCTGCCGGGCGTCCGGGAGGTGAGGGACTCGTTTCGCACAGGCAGGCGGGAGGTACGGCTCCACCTCAAGCCTCAGGCCGAGTTCCTGGGCCTGTCGGTTTCCGATCTCGCCCGCCAGATTCGTCAGGGCTTCCACGGGCAGGAGGTGCAGCGAATCCAGCGCGAGCGCGAGGAGGTTCCGGTCGTCGTCCGCTACCCGGCGGACGAGCGCCGCTCTCTCGGCGATCTCGAGAACATCCTCATTCGCACCCCTCGAGGGGATCCCGTTCCACTCGCGGTGGTCGCCGAGGCGGAGATCGGCCGCTCGCCGGCCGTGCTCGAGAGAATCGATCGGCGGCGGCGCGTCAACGTGCGCGCCGGCGTGGATGAGAGGGTCACCAGCGCCAACGCGGTGCTACGTCAACTTCGCGATTCCTTCTTCCCCGAACTGATCGCCCGCCATCCGGGCATCACCGTCTCCCTGGAAGGCCAGAAGCGCGAAGAGCGCAAGGCCCTGGTGAGCGCCGCGGTGGGCACGCTGTTGGCGGTGCTCGCCATCTACACGTTGCTCGCGGTGCCGCTGCGCTCCTACGCACAGCCGCTGATCGTGCTCGGCGCGGTTCCCTTGAGCGCGGTAGGTGCCGTGCTCGGGCACCTGATCCTGGGGCTGGATCTCAGCGTCCTCACCGTCGTGGGAATGGTCGCCCTTGCGGGGGTCGTCGTGAACGACTCCCTCCTGGTGCTGGACGCCACCAACGGCTTCCGCGCGGATGGCGCCGACCCCGTGGCGGCCGTGACGCGCGCCGCGTCGACCCGTTTCCGGCCGGTGGTTCTGACGTCGCTCACGACGTTCTTCGCGCTCACGCCGATGCTGGCGGACGACAGTGTCGAAGCTCAGTTCCTGATGCCGATGACCGTCTCTCTAGCATTCGGTGTGGTCTTCGCCACGGCGATCGCCCTGCTGCTCGTCCCCGCGGCGTATCTCGTGTACGACGAGAGAGCGAGCGGCGGGGCCTTGGCAGCGGAGGGCAGTCCGGGCTTCGAGCCAGCCCGAGGGGAGGATGTCGAGGCGGGGGATGCGTTCGGCGACCTCGCAGCCGTCCGGCGGGAACGACGTGGGCCGAGTGCATGGGCGCGCGAGCCGAACTCCCGCGGCGCACTGCTGCGGCTCAGTCACGGGCACGATCCGGGGCGCGACCGAGTCGCGCCATGAGCGCGTCGACGATGCGCTCCGGAAGCAGAGCCGCGATGGCGCGCGCCACCTGGGCGTCCACGCCGACGTGGTATCGCGTTCGAGGCCGAGAAGTCGTGAGGGCCTGGGCGACCACCTCGGCGACACGCTCGGGGGGCCGCGCCCAGCGCGCCGCACGCTCGAGGCTGCTGCGCGCGGCACGGATGTGCGGCCCGTAGAGCGTCCGCGCGGAGGGGGGAAGGGCCTGTTCGAGCGCAGCGGCGCTCCTCATTCCCTTGTCCCAGAGCGGAGTCGCGATGTTTCCCGGCACCACCAGGCTCACGTGGATTCCCCAGGGACGCAGCTCGCGGCGCAACGTGTCGTTCAGACCCCGAAGCGCGAACTTGGCTGCCGCATACGGTCCCAGAAACGGGGTGGCGAGGTAGCCGCTCATGGATCCCACGTGGACGATGCGCCCGCGGCTCCGGCGGAGCTGCGGAAGCAGTGCGCGCGTGACGCGAAGAGCACCGAACACGGCTACCTCGAACTGCCCGCGCAGGTCCTCGATCTCGAGATGCTCGAGAGCCCCGGGGACGACGATGCCCGCGTTGTGGACGAGGCCGAACAGCCCCGCGCGGCGCGTCTCGTGCTCGATGCGCCTGGCCGCCTCGTTCACACTGGCGGTGTCCGCGACATCGAGCAGGAGGGGCGCGAGATGCCGTGAGGCGCCGGCGCTCAGACGGGACGCGTCGCGTTTGCGCCGCACGCCCGCGAAGACCCGGAAGCCGCGGCGATCCAACGCCAGGGCCGTGGCACGCCCGATTCCGCTGGAGGTTCCCGTCACCAGGACGGTGGGGGCCTCGGCGGCGCGCGGCCGGGGACTCGGATCGGGAGCGACGCGCGACGGCTCAGCCGGCTCCATCGACGCCCTCCAGGGCGGCCTTCAGATGGCCGGCGAGCCCCTGCACGTGAGGCCGCCGCATCATGCTGAAATGGTTGCCGGGAACCCGCGCAATCTCGACGTCACCCTGCACGACGTCCGCCCATCCCCCGTCCGCATCCACGGGATCGGACCCGCCGGACTCCTCCGGTCGAACGATCAGGACCTTCCCCGCGTAGCGGCCCGGACGGTAGCGGCGTACGGCTCGTTGGTGATGCTCGAGAACCGGGAGAAGCCCGCGCGCGGAGTCCAGGTCGAGCTCTGGCGGCAGGAGACCCGCCTCGCGAGCGCGGGCGATCAGTCGCTGCGGCGCGCCCGGATCGCCTGTGAGACCGGCTTCGCTCAACCATCGGTCTACAGCGCGTTCGATGTTCCGCTGCGAAGCCGTGACGCGGGCTCCCGCCGGCGCGGGCGGATCGAGCAGGGCCAGCAGCGACACTTCTCGTCCGGACGCCTGGAGTCGCCGGGCCATCTCGAAAGCGATCATGCCTCCCATCGACCAGCCCACCAGACGGTAGGGTCCCTCGGACTGCTGCTCGCGCACGGATCCGAGATAGCGCTCGGCCATGGAACCGACGTCGTCGAGGGGAGAGCTTGTTGCGTCCAGACCCGACGCCTGGATCCCGAACACGGGCTGATGCGGTCCCAGCAGCCGCGCCAGCTCCGCGTACGCCAGGACCGAGCCGTCGATCGCATGCACCAGATACAGGGGCGCGGCACGGCCGCGCGTCTGGAGGGGAACCAGGTGGCCCGCGGGCGACGTGCGTCCTCCCCGGCGGATGAGCCCGGCCATGTTCTCGACGGTGGGATCGCTCAGCAGCCCCGAGATGGAGAGCGCGAGGTCGTGTCGTTGCTGGATCCGTCGGAGGAGCTGGAGGGAGAGGAGCGAGTGGCCCCCCAGGTCGAAGAAGTTGTCGCGAACGCCCACGGGCCCCTCACCGAGCACCTCCTCCCAGATCGACACCAGCTCTCGTTCCAGGTCGTCCCGCGGTGCGACGTACTCGCTGGTCCGGGGAAGATCCGCGCTGGCCAGGTGCTCTGCATCCAGGAGGAGCTTCCCCTCGGCGTTGCGCGGCAAGCAGTCCACCATCGAGATCTCGGGCGCCACCAGGGATTCGGGAAGCTGCTCCCGGAGGCGGCGGCGCAGCTCCGCCCGAGAAACGTCCCGACCCGCCGCGCGCACGACGCAGGCCAGCAGGCGCTGGGCACCGCCCGGGAGCGGCCGGGAGATCACGACCGCGTCCTCCAGCTCGGGCTGGGCGCGGAGTCTCGCCTCGATGGCAACCGGGTCGATGCAAAAGCCGTGGATCCGCAGCTCTTCGTCTGCCCGACCGAGGCTCTCGATGCTCCCGTCGACGTGACGCCGCGCGAGCTCGTCGGTGCGGACCAAGGGCTCTCCGGAGCGGTCGAAGGGATGGGGAATCCGGCGCGGGGAGCCCGCGTCTCCGGCGCGGAAGCTCGCCTCCGACCCGCCTCGTGAGGACACGTACAGTCTGCCGCTAACACCAAGAGGTGTTGGACGCCGACGCTCGTCCAGGACGTGGAGCTCCGCACCTGGAAGGGGCCGCCCGATCCAGGCCCGGCCGCGATGCCGCACCGGAGCGCCGTCGTCGCTCCAGATCGAGACCGGGCTGCCGCCGGACTCCGGGACGTAGTGCGCGACGAGGTCGGCCGCGAAGCGCTCGGCGAAGCGCTCGCGCAGCTCGGCCGGAAGCGGCGATCCGGCGCAAACGACCCGCCGCAGGTCTGGCGAAGGCGAAGTCCACTCCGCGTCCACGAGCTCTCGCAAGCCGCCGGGATCGGTAAACAGCATGTGAAGGCGCTGATCGCGAATCCAGGCGGCGAGCGTCGGATCGGCCTCGGAGTCCGGCTGCGGTCGGAGCACCAGGGTCGCTCCCCGGGAGAGCGGCCACAGCAGGGTCCACGCCGGGAGCTCGCTCGGCGCAGCGCACGCGACTCCGACACGAGCCCCGGGCTCCAGGCGATGGACCTCTCGTAGACTGGCAACGATCCCGCGCTGCGCCGCGCCTTCGCCGAGAGCGACCAGCGCGACGACGCGGTCCACCGGATCCCCTCGTTCCCGGCGCGCACCCACCAAGGGAGGGCTCTCTCCGCGCCGACACGACCGTCGACGTTCCCGGACGGCCCGGTCCAGGTCTGCGTAGCCGAGCCGCCGGTCGCCGCAGGCGATGGCCGGGGAGTCCGGCGAGTGAAGCGCCCGGGAGGCGACCGCCGTTCCCAGCTCCTCCGTGGCGGGGGTGGCCGGCTTGCCTCCACTCGCCACCTCCTTCGCCAGCGCTCGCTCCCGATCGGAGAGCAGCTCGAGCGCCGACAACGGTTGCTCGGGATCGGACAGAGCGTCGCGGAGCAGCGAACGGAAGTGATCCACCCAGCGCAGCACGGTGTCTGCGTCGAGCAGGTCGGTGTTGAACGACACGTGCAGCATCAGCTCGTCGCGGATCTGGACGAAGTTGAAGACGAGGTCGGGGTGGCAGAACTCGACCGGGAACGGCACCCAATCGATCTCGCAGCCGAGATCGAGGTCGTTCGGCACGGGTTCGATGTTGAAGTACACGCTGTAGAGGCGGGAGCTCGCCGCGGGATGGACGTCCGGACATCCACGCCGGGAGAGCCGCGACAGCGGCAGTCCCTCGTGCTCCGATATGTCGAGCAGAGCGGATCGGACTTGATCCAGGTACTCCAGAAAGCGGGGATCGCCCTCGATCCGAGTTCGCACCGCGCCCAGGTTGGCACAGCTCCCGATGGTCTCCTCGGAGCCCGGCAGCCCGCGGACGGCCAGGGGCACCCCCACCACGATGTCGCCGTGGCGAGACAGACGGTGCAAGAGCGTCTTGAAGGCGGTGAGAAGCGTCATCAAAAGGGTCGCGCGATGCCGCCGCCCGAAGCCCTTCAGCGCCTCCAGGGTGGCGGCGTCGAATCGGACCAGGCGGTGATCGCCGGGATACGACTTGAGGCGAGGCCGGGGCCGGTCGTAGGGAAGATCGAGCACGCCCACCGAGCCCTCGAGGTGCGCCGACCAGAACTTCCTCGCGACCTCGGCACCGGGTCCCGCCAGCCAGTCGCGGCGCCAGTCCGCGTATTCGTGGAACTGGAGTGCTGGCTCGAGACCCGCTGCGTGACCATCCCGCTCGGCCAGGTAGAGCCGGCCGAGGTCCCGCAAGAAGATTCCCAGGGAGAGGCCATCGCCGATCAGATGATCCCAGCAGACGAGCAGCACGTGATCCTCCTCGGCGAGGCGAACCAGTTGGACGTGGAGAAGAGGTCCCCGAACGCGATCGAAGGCGAAGCGACTCTTCGCGAGCATGAGCTCCCGAAGCCGGGTCTCGGCCTCGTCCGGCCCGAGTCCGGACCAGTCCGCGAGCGGGATCTCGAGTTCGAGAGACGGATGCACGATCGCCTCACCACCGTCGGGGGAGAAGGTCGTGCGAAGGCTTTCGTGGCGGGCGATGACCTCTTGCACGGCCCGTCGCAGCGCGACGGGTTCGAAGCGGCCCCGGAGCCGCAGGCCGAGACCCAGGTTCATGGCCACCGATGCCTCTCGCTCGATCTCTGCGGAAGTCCAGAGCTCCTGCTGCTCGACGGACAGGGGAACGCGGCGTACCGGCTCCGCTGGACGAACCGATCGCGGCGCTTCGACATCGACGAGCAGTCCCACCGCTTGCAACGCCGCGAGGGACTCCTCCACGGCGGCGCGGATCGCGCGGGTCTCAGCTTCGCCGTGCTCCGTGGAGAGATAGCAGGTTCGTCCCTCCCAGACGTAGACACCCCGGTCGATGAGATGGAGGAAGAACAGGTCCAGATCCGCGCGTGACTCGAAGCGGAACAGCGAGCCCAGGTGCGCGACGCGGATGGGGGCGCGCCGTTCGGCGAAGAGCGCGTTGAGCGAATCCGCCAGCCGTGCGGTCCGCTCGTTGAGCTCCTCCTGGAGCCCGGGACCTCGTCGCTTCAGCTCGCGAAGGACCGCGTGGGCGGCGGCCATGCAGAGCGGGTGCTTCTTGTAGGTGCCCGCGTGATAGGTGCGCTCGGCGGCCGGATACGAGTCGTCTCCGTAGCACCACGCCCCGCCGTCGATACCATCCAGGTAGAGTGCCTTTCCGGCCACGATGCCGATCGGCAGACCGCTGCCTACCACCTTGCCGTACGTGGCCATGTCGGCCTCGACACCGAGCAATCCCTGGACGCCGCGGGGATGCGGGCGGAACCCCGTGAGCACCTCGTCGAACACGAGCGCAGCACCGTGGGCCGCCGTGAGCTCGCGCAGCCGCCCGAGGAAGCGCCGGGGAATCCAATCGGGGCGCCGTTGCTGGACGGGCTCCACGAGCACTGCGGCGACCTCTCCGATGCACTCCTCCAGGACGTCGAGCGATGCGGAGCTCCCGTACTCGAGCACGATCACGTCCCGGGCGACACCCTCGGGAATTCCGGGGACTGCGGGAATCGACTGCGTGCGTTCGCCATGGGGGGCCGCTGCGACTAGCGTCCCGTCGTAGTGACCGTGGAAAGCACCTTCGAAGAGCACCACCTTCTGGCGTCCCGTCGCGGTGCGGGCAAGGCGCAGCGCCATCATCACCGCTTCCGCGCCGGTCACGCAGAACGCGGTGCGCTCCATTGCCGTGAGCTCACAGACGAGTCGTGCGGTGGGGCCCACGAGATCCGATTGCGGTCCCAGGTGGATCCCCCGCTCGATCTGCGCGTGGAGCGCTTCGATCAAGAAGGCCGGGCGGTGCCCGAAGAGCAGCGCCCCGAAACCCATTGCGAGGTCGACGTATTCGTTGCCGTCCACGTCCCAGATGCGGGCACCCTGCGAACGCTCCGCGACGATGGGATATCCCATCTCCTTGGTGGTGCGCCGGAAGTGCATCGATCGCCGGTTGTCGGCGGCCACATGGCGAAACGCGTCGGCCGCCTGCTTGGAGCGTCGAGTGCGCTCGGCGTAGGCGGTGGCGAATGCCTCCAGGTACCGCTGCTGCGAGACATCGAGCCTTCCCCGACCGGGGCGCTTGCGCTCCGCCTCCGGCGGCGGCTCGCGCGGCGCGGCGGTGGTCGCGGCGTCCCCGCCTTCGACGCGGTCCCGTGCCTCGAGGGCAACCACGGGGGCGCGCCGGCAGGACGCGTGGGCTCTTCGGTGCGTCCCGCGCCCAAGCATCCCCGGCGTCGCCGCCGATTCGCCGATCACGCGAAGCTGCTCCTGGATCACCCTCGACAGCACCTCGAGTTGCTGCGACAGAAAGCTCTCGAGCGTGGCGTCGTCCGAGGCATCGGTGATCGCGCGGCCGGGTTCGCCGAGATTTTCCGCCGCCGCGGTGGCCGTCGGTAGCCCATCGCACTCCGGCTCCTCGCGCCCGGCCTCCGAAGCGAGCGGGCGCACCTCGGCATCGAGTGGGAGCACCTCGTCCAGGTACTGCGCGACGGCCTCGAGCGTCGAAAGCTCCTCGAAGAACTGGC
>Ga0255055_10002560_pt1 | contig 12756 bp, 11 predicted proteins | sample JV7_2_27_MG_FD_188633 | JGI IMG/M metagenome (GOLD analysis project Ga0255055, IMG submission 188633) | Seawater microbial communities from Jervis Inlet, British Columbia, Canada - JV7_2_27 | ecosystem: Environmental > Aquatic > Marine > Inlet | place: Canada: British Columbia | collected...
GGCGTGGCAACCACCGCAGGCTGCTTAGTCATACTCGCCCCCCTGGCCTGCCTTATGGCTCTGTCGGCGTTTATTATTTTTTTACTTCTGTCCCGCCGCGTATCCGCAGGCTCTCTGGCGGCGGGGGTTGTGCTGCCGATTGTCGTATGGTTTGCCACCAATTCCTGGGAAATTACGGCCGCTGCCGCAACGATGTCTGTTTTTATTTTTATTCGCCACACCGAGAACATCAAACGGCTTATATCCGGAACTGAACCTAAATTCAAATCGAATCGATCCCTCCAGGAAAATCAGAAATCCGAAATTTCTTTATAAGCCTACTACCGACCATAAAAAAGCAATCGCTCCGGCCAGGATAAAATTGGATTCAACCAGAAACTCAAGCCTGATGCTTGGCAGCAAAACTCCCTGTTCATAGGCTGAAAGGAGAAGTAAAAGAGAAATCGGGCTGGCGATCAGCACAAATCCAAGGTAAGAGATGAAATGAAAAGAACTCAGCAGCAACAGGGTGGCTGCCAGAATTAGCAGCATGATCTTTAAAAGGCGCAGCGACTGTTTTTCTCCCAGCAGGATGGCCATGGTTTCTTTGCCGACGATGCGATCACCCTGCATATCGAGAATATCAAAGAAGGCCGTTCTGACAAATACAATTCCGGCTGTCCACAGGAATATCAACACGCTGATCCAATAGGCATTTGCGCCCAGTGACAGCGGCGGAAGCAGCGCGGTTACAATTCCCCAGGCCGCGGCAATCATAAACGTCTTTGATCCCGGAATATCTCTAAGTCTCCGGTATTTGCCGGAAAAAAAGCGACCGGGAACGAGTCGACGATTGTATGATAATCCCAGCAGACTCAGAACGAGAAGTAATAAAAACGGTAACAGGCCCAGGGTGTAAGCAATTACCAGGCCCGCACCACCGGCCGCTATGGCCAGGATTGCCAGCAGTTGTTTGTATTTTATGTAAAAATTGGCTCTCTCCGGATCATTGTATTGATCGGCCTTGCTCCCGGTCAGGTGGGCCAGAATGTGCATGGATTGAACGTAGAGCATGGATATGAGCACATAGGGAAACAATTGACTGAATCCTTGCAGCTTTAAGCTTGCATAGCTCAAGCACCCGGCCCCCAATGAAACGTAGATATTGGTCAGCAAAAGCGTCCGCTGCAGTCCGAATAATATTCTGCGCCAGCTTTGCTTGCGTTGGACCTGCAATGCTTCCAGGGCCCGGTATACTTTTTTAATTATCCAGTTGGGAGTGGAAGCACCGGCTGTTATTCCAATATGCCTGGCAGCCACAAGCACATCTGTATCGATGGTATCCAGATCCGCTTCAGATTCTATATGATAGGCCGGCTTGCCGGATTCTCTTGCAATTTCAGCCAACCGGCGGGTATTGCCGCTGTTGCGGCCGCCGACAACAATCACGGCATCGACCGATTCAGCCAGGCGCTTAACTTCCGTCTGGCGCCTTGTGGTGGAATCGCAAATCGTATTAAAAATTTTGTAATGAGGATGTTTGGCGGCGGTCCACTGCTTTACGGATTCAAAAAACTGGGTGTTCTGGGTTGTTTGTGCGACAACGATGGCCTTTTCAAAGGCCGGAAGCGACTCAAGCTCCTCCATGCTGCCGACGACATAGCCCTTTCCCAGGGCGTAACCCAACAGACCGATGACTTCGGGATGATCTTTATCACCGACGATGATCGCGGTGTAATCTTTTTTGGCGTGTTTACGAATAATGGCCTGGACTTTTATGACTCGCGGGCAGGTCGCGTCGATGACATTAAAATCGGCTTTATTGAGTTTTTCCTTGGTGGTTGGCGGCACCCCGTGGGCCCGGATCAATACCGTACCCGAGCCCCGGGAGGGAATCTCATCCAGCACGGTGATATCCTTGGATTTTAAAAGATGAAGCACCTGAGGGTTGTGAATCAGCGGTCCATAAGTAAAAATCGGGTTTGAATTCTGATTGGGCGCGTCCAGCACCATTTCAACAGCGCGACGCACCCCCATGCAAAACCCGGAGGTTTTGGCGATGAGTATTTTCATTTGGTGCTTTATTCGATTTGCTTTAAATACACTTTGTTATCCACAAGTGTCAGTGAGTGAATCCGGGCTTTTAAGAATTTTTGCTCTCCAAAAATGCTGACGAGCTGAATACCGTCTTCTTGCGGTTCGATGGTATCAACAGACTCCATGACCAGCGTGCTGTTTTGGCCTTCAATCAGATAGGCGCTTGCTTCACACATGATGTCTTCCTTTACAGTATAAGGTTCTGAGGTTCAGGGTTCACCGTTCAAGGGTTACTCAATATTTAAATGGGCCTCGATGAGTTCCTCTACGAGTTTGGGCAGGGGACGCTGAGATATCCCAACGACCTCTATGTTCTCCTGGGAAAGCGGGATCAGAATTTTTTTTGCCGGGCAGCTTGCTACGGCTTCTGCGATTTTAGGTGTCACCTCGCCCATCATGGCATGGGCCACGATAATCCCAATCGGTCCAACGATAATGTCCAGGGTTTTTACCGTCTGTACAATGGCATTTTCGCCGGAGGCGCCTCGATTGGCTCTTGCTTTAAGCATCTGAGTGGTGGCGATAGCATTGGTGCCCAAGGCAAAAATTTCGATGGTTTCCTCAAAAGTGTTCTTTAGTCTTTTTATGATGGCGCTGCCGATCCCACCGCCCTGGCCGTCTATTACACCGATTCGTTTCATTTTAAATGATTTAATTTTTTTTTGGGGGACACGGATTAACACTGATTACATGGATAATACAATGTATTCGCTAATAGTTGAAAAGAAAATATTATCATTTGAAAATCTGTGAAGATCTGTGCAAATCTGTGTCCTAATCTCAAAGTTTGCGAATTTTGGCCCTGTTTTTGCGCTGCCGTTTAGACAAGCGCCTTCCGGGACCTTTCTTTTTTGTCGTCGGCTTCCAGCCCTCGTAATCATCCCGGTCGGGTTCCATGCCGGCCATGTGAGCAGACATCGTCAATTTATTTTCAAATTCAACCGCGCTGATGGTTGCTGCCCCACTGGACGCTGCTGATCGGACGATCTCCTGATCGGAGCTTACCACCAGGGCCTTTTGTTTTTCCCGGTCGGCCATTTTTTTTATCACCGCATCGGCCGACTCACCGTTATGGGAAAAAATGATGGCGATTCCCTTCTGTCTGTCCTGCAGTTTTGAAAATTGAGGTGCCCGGGTTCCATCGAAAACGACTGTAATGCGATGGGCTTTAATTTTTTTGTACGCCGCCAGCATATCAACCAGAGCCTGGCGCCCAAATTGGATATCTTGCAGGTCCAGGACGCTCAGATTGGCTGATTGGCGGATCACATTATAACCATCTATAATAATATGAATGGACATTATGGTCCCCAATATCCGATATTCAATCCCTACCTGATGCGCTTTCATTTTCGGCGAAGAATGGGAGAGGCAAAATTGACGATTGATCCGCTTGCGGCGGAAATATTGAATATTGGAGGAATTCTGTCGATTTAATATTCAGATTATTCATTTTACTTTGGTCCGAGTAATTTTTATATGATCATGTATTTATGATTTTAAAATGATAGCATTCCTTAAATCGTCATTCGTCAATCATTGGTTTGTCTGTTTCAGGCGGCGAATCAAGCGGTCAAGATCGTCATTGTCATAGAATTCGATTTCAACCCTGCCTTTTTGCCCATCCTTTTTAATCGTGATTTTGGTGCCGAAGTGGCGGGAAAGATCCTCGGCCAGGCCGTTTAGATATATCTCTTCGGTGCGGTTTCGGGTTATTTTCGGCCTCTTATTCTCTGACTTTAGGCGCCGTATGAGGGCTTCAGTCTGTCTGACCGACAGCCCCTTGGAGACAACCGCCCGCCAGGCAGCCAGCTGCAGAGTCGATTTCTCGGCACCCAGAATCGCTCTTGCATGTCCCATGCTCAGCGGGCCGTCTGTAATGCTGTCCTTGATCTGCTCCGGCAATTGCCGCAGACGTAAATAGTTGGCAACCGCCGACCGGCTTTTGCCCACCCGCATCGAGGCCTGATCCTGGGTCAAATTAAGCTGCGTTATCAGGCGATGATATGCCTCAGCTTCTTCAATGGGGTTTAAATTTTCACGCTGGATATTTTCGACAATGGCCATTTCCAGCAATTTATCATCGCTCACCCGCTTTAACACTACCGGCACCTGTGTTAATTTGGCGCGTTTCGCTGCTCGTAAGCGTCTTTCTCCGGCGATCAATTCATAGCCGGAATCATCTTGGCGCACTAAAAGCGGCTGCAGAATACCCTGGGTTTTGATGGAATTTGTTAGTCCCTGCAACTCCTCTTCTGAAAATTTAAGACGGGGCTGAAAACGGTTGGGACGGATGAGGTCGATGTCACAGAAAAAATAGTCCTTCTTTTCTTCTTTGTCCGATTCAACAGCCGGAATAAGGGCACCCAAACCTTTGCCCAGTGCCATTTTTCTTCTTTTGCCGGTAGTTGATTCGGAAGTTTTTGTCAGCTTACTTCTTTGCATACATCACCTTCAGTCTGCATAATTTCTTTGGCAAGCTCAAAGTAGCTGAGGGCGCCGGTCGAAGTAGCATCATAAAGTAAAATGGGTTTGCCGAAACTCGGCGCTTCGCTCAACCTTATGTTTCGTGGAACAATTGTTTTAAAAACCAGATCGGGGAAGTATTTTTCAGCCTCTTCAGCGACCTGGTATGACAGATTGGTGCGTTTGTCGAACATGGTCAACAGGATTCCGGCGATCTTGAGCTCAGGATTAAGGGCCTGTTTGATGCGCTCCACGGTTCGCAGCAGTTGGCCCAAACCTTCGAGGGCGTAAAATTCGCACTGCAGCGGAATCAGCAGTGAATCGGCGGCGGTCAGCGCATTGACGGTTAAAAGGCTCAGTGAAGGCGGGCAGTCCATGATTATGTATTCATATGAGCCGTCAAGGTCGGTAATGAGATTTTTCAGTGAATTGTCTCGATCGGGACTGGACATCATTTCAACTTCAAATCCGATCAATTCTACATTGGAAGGGATTACTTTTAAGGAAGAAATGGCGCTGTCCATGATCAGGCTCTCGGCTCCCATCTGGCCGAGCATACCATGATAGAGGGTCCTGTCAATGGCGCCATGGTCAATCCCCACACCCGAGGTCGCATTGGCCTGGGGATCGCAATCGATCAGCAGTGTGCGTTTTTCAGACACTGCCAGGGATGCCGACAGGTTGATCGCGGTTGTCGTTTTCCCGACGCCGCCTTTTTGATTTGCAATGCATATTACCCGTGCCATTGGTTTGATCTAACATAAAATTTGTTGTTTGAAAAGAAATTAAAAGTGTGGCATGATTCAGGCGTGATGAAACTTATCCCAAAAAATATCATCATCGGCGTGATCGTCGTCTTCACCTCGATCAGCCTTATAGCAACGGCCGTTTTCAGCATTACTGTCAAAGAGGAAGAGGATATGTCGCGTCAGATGATGGCGATGATCTACAAGCACTTTGACATAATTGATGACCCCGTGGTCGTCCCCTATGTGAACAAAATTGGACAACGGATCCTGGCATCTTTACCGAAGCAGCCCTTCCAATATCATTTCCATGTTATCAGGGAAAGCGTTTACAATGCATTTGCCACACCGGCCGGTCACATATTTGTGTACACCGGTCTGATAGAGGCGATGAATGAAGAAGAAGAGCTGGCGGGCATCATAGGACATGAAATAGCCCACGTGTACTGCCGGCATATTTCACAGAAGATCGAACGCTCCAAAAAGATCAGGTTGGCAACCCTGGCCGGTATGGCTGCCGGCGTTTTGATGGGGCTCGGCGGCGCCAGTGAAGCGGCCAGTGCGGTAACCATGGGTTCTACGGCAGCCGGTCAATCCGCTGAGCTGGCATATAGTCGTGAAGACGAAATGCAGGCGGATCAGTTCGGGCTTAAATTTCTCGAGCAGGCCGGTTACAACGCCAGTGGTTTGCTGGAAATATTAAAGAAAATCCGAAGCAAAACCTGGTTCGGGTCCGATCAAATACCTACTTATTTAATGACCCACCCGGCTGTTGAAGACCGCATTACCTTTATCAGTTCATGGATTGAAACTTACAACAAAAATTCGAAGCCTATTCCCATGGTCAATCCGGAGGAATTTGACCGGGTGCACACGCGGGTGGAAACACGCTATGGTGATGAGCAAACTGTTTTAGCCAAGCTAGAGGCCGAAGTGGAAAGAAATCCTCAGGACCCACTGGTCCATTACCGATACGGATTGATTTTGGCCAGGGTTGGAAAACGTCAGGAAGCTGTTGGGCAGATGCGGATCGCGTTGACCCAAAGAGCCTTTGACCCGTATATATTAAAAGATCTGGGTTGGATATATTTTCTCGACGGCAAATACCAGCAGGCTTTCAAAACATTGGATAGTGTGCGGGCCATGATTCCCGAAGACCCGGAATGCCTTTTTTATCTGGGACGTACCCAGATGGAGCTGGGCAATCTGGCAGATGCCTCGGATCGGTTTCTAAAACTCACCCGGCAATTTCCTCAGTTCACCCCGGCCTATTATTTCCTGGGCCAAAGTCTGGGAAAGCAGCAGCAACTAGGCGACGCCCACTATTATCTCGGTGTGTTCTATCTAAGAAATAGAGACTATAAAAATGCCACGATTCAATTGAAACAGGCCCTGAAGCATACCCAGGATGATGAAAAGCGAAAGCAGATCCAAGACTGGTTGGTTAAATTGGACCCGAAGGGATCAAAAGACAAATCAAAACAAGGGGGATAACCGCGCTATTGATTGAATATTTTTGATTGAATATTGAATATTTAAGGTCCGCCTGCGGCGGATCAATTTTAAAAAGACCTATTAAAAAAAATGATGGAGCGAAGCGACTTCCACAAATCTTCAATCTTCAATTCCGGCTTTGCCGGCTTAGGTTAGCTGCGGTCAAAATGGGAAAATTGCATCGAAAAAGTCCCGCGTCCCTGGGTAGCGGAGCGCAATGAGGTTGAATAACCGAACATACGTGCCAGGGGTACCGTGGCCCTGATGACCTGGGACCCCATTTTGTGGTCGATTGATTCAATTTTTCCGCCGCGTGCATTTAAATCGCCAATCACCTCACCCATAAATGCTTCGGGTAAGAATACCTCCGCATCCATGATCGGTTCCAGCAAAAACGGCGCAGCCTTTGCCAGGGCGTCTCGGCAGGCCATGGATGCACTTACGGTGTAGGCCAGCTCAGTGCTCAGCGAGTCTTTATGGTTGACTCCCGTAAGGGTGATTTCAACATCAACCACCGGATACCCCATCATGGCACCACTTTCCAGTGACTCCACGGCCCCTTTTTGAACAGCATCTATAAAACCCTGCGGCAGATCTTCCTGGGAAATCTCAGATAGGAACCGCGTACCGGTCCCTCGGGGCAACGGCAATACCCGCAAGCTCACATCACCGTATTGACGCTGTCCCGCAATCTCTTTATCGAAAATGGCCGAAGCTTCAGCCGGGTTGGCGATGGTTTCTCTGTAAACGACCTGGGGCCGACCGACGTTGACCTTGGTGCTGAATTCCCGCTGCATGCGGCTGGTAATAATTTCCAGATGAAGCTCACCCATACCCGAAAGGATGGTTTGACCGGTATCTTCATCCTGGCGAACTCGCAAAGTTGGATCTTCGGCCAGGAATTTTTCAAAAACCGCATCAATTTTTTCCTGGTCCGCGTGGGTTTTGGGTTCCACCGCCACCGAAATAACGGGTTCGTAAAACTCGATTTTTTCCAACAAAACAGGAAGAGCTGCTGAACACAGGGTTTCGCCGGTGGACGAATCCTTCAAACCGACAACCCCCACAATGCTGCCGGCACCCACCGCTTCTACTCGTTCGCGTTTGTTGGCATGCATTTGTAAGATGCGGGTCAGTTTTTCCTTTTTCTTCAGATATGGATTGTACAGTTCCTCGCCGACTTTCATTTTCCCGCTGTAAACCCTGACGAAAGAAAGCTTGCGGCCCTCCATCATGGCCACTTTGAATATCAGGGCTGCCAGGGGTTCGGAATCTTTGGCCTGACATGTGATGATATCCCCGGATTCAGGGTGTGTCCCTTGTATGGGGGGAATATCGACAGGGCTGGGAAGAAAATCAATAATTGCATCCAGCAGGGGCTGAATGCCTTTATTTCTCAAAGCCGAACCGCATAATACCGGCACCAGCTCAAGGCTAACGGTAGCTTTGCGAATCGCTTCAAGGACTTTATCTGAGTCAATGGGTTCCTCGGACAGATAGGCATCCATCACCTCATCATCGAACTCCGCCGCCGCTTCTATCATCTTTTCACGGTAGGTTTCGGCCTCTTTTTGGTATTCATCGGCGATGTCCTCAAAATGATAGCTGGCACCCAGGGTTTCTTCATCCCATCTAATCTGTTTCATTTCGATCAGATCGATAATGTCTGTAAAATCCTCACCCTGGCCGACAGGCAACTGTAAAATGAGCGGATTGGCGTTTAAGCGCTCTTGCATCATTTCAACGGTTCCTATAAAATCAGCGCCTATTCGGTCCAGCTTGTTGATAAAAGCCATTTTGGGTACGCCGTACTTGTCGGCCTGGCGCCATACGGTTTCGGACTGAGGTTCCACGCCTTCCACCGCGCTGAAAACACCGATCACCCCGTCGAGCACCCGCAGGGAGCGTTCGACCTCAATGGTAAAATCCACGTGCCCCGGTGTGTCTATGATGTGAATTTCGTGATTTGCCCACTGACAGGTTGTGACCGCCGACGTAATCGTTATACCCCGTTCCTGTTCATCAACCATCCAATCCATCACTGCTTCGCCATCATGGACCTCGCCGATTTTATGCGAACGACCCGTGTAGTACAGAATACGCTCGGTTACAGTGGTCTTGCCCGCATCAATATGCGCAATGATGCCGATATTTCTGATGGTGTTGATTTTGGCTTTTTTCTTCATCGTATTAACAGCATATTCGCTTTTACAGGAAGTTGCAGGTCAATATGCCCTGCCAGGGTAAGCGCTTCTTTTCCGTCAATTAAGATTTTGACGCGTTCAATTTCCTGGACATTCAAGACCAAAGAATTAACCATCGAATAGATGGTAAAAAGCTCTGATTTGCTCCCTCCGGGATGGTTTTTTCTGACCGTCTCTGACAGATCGACATAGCAGGTGCCATCAGGGGTAATATAAATTGCCCTGAGCTGTGTGCCGGCTGGAATCGTTTTCAGCAGACCCTGTTGCGGGCCTTTTATCAACTCCGCGACGATGGTTTCGGCTAAACCTGTTGGATTTTCCAAGTGATTGACAACCCGTTGCTCGGCCGTCAAATAATAATTGCGGCGATCTGAAAAATAAAGGTGGACCGGAGATTTTTTTGAGGTTGCTGAAATTTCTTGGTCTAATAGGGCATCTTCCCCCTTCGGCCCTGCTGCCTCAATGGTTGTTGCCTGCCAGGATATCAAAATAGCGCACCCGCTTAAAAGAACTCCACGAGCTATGAATTTTATACCTTTGCGGTCTGATAACATGATTAGGATCATCCGGTTCGGCGGTTAGGCGTAACAACGCCAATAAAAAAAGGTTAGCTGGATGATACTAACCTTTTTATTTTTTGGTGGAGCTGAGGGGGCTCGAACCCCTGACCTCATGACTGCCAGTCATGCGCTCTCCCATCTGAGCTACAGCCCCAGTTACAAAGAGATTTTTTAACAAATGCCGATGAGGGTGTCAATATTTATTTTGTCCGCTGTCCGACGGTTGCGCCCTCTCATCCCCGATAAAACCATCCGGCGTGGTGCGGTTCAATGTGGGTAGCTGTTGACAAACGTCAGGTTAGAAAATATTATAAACCGATAACCCTGATAATTTAACGTCAAGAAAGGATCCAAATGCTCAGTTTAATGCGAAAACATGCCGGTAGCTGGATGATCAAAATACTATTAGGTGGGATTGCGGTAACTTTTGTTACCTGGGGAGGTTATCAGGTAACTTCACAGCGGTCCGGCCGTGTGGCCACCGTAAACGGTGAAACGATTACCGCTGAAGAGTACCGCCTGACCTATAAGCGATTAATTGAACAGGTCCAGCAGAGGTTTGGGAACAATTTGAATGAAGAGATGATCAAAAATCTGCAATTGCCCAAACAGGCCATTGACCAATTGATTGACCAGGTGCTCATGCGCCAGGCAGCCAGTGATCTGGATATACGTGTCTCAGATGAAAATCTATCCCAGTCCATTAAAAGCATCGGCGCCTTTCAGACGGCGGGCGTCTTTGACCCTCGTCGCTACCAAACTATCCTGGAACGTAATAATTTAAGCCCCGAAAGCTTTGAGCTCAGTCAAAGAGATTCGTTGCTGACTGAAAAACTGAATAATTTAATTGCCGGCAGCGTTAAAGTCTCCGACGACGAAGCTTTGGCCTTCTTTAATTGGAACAATGCCACAGTTGATCTGGAATTTGTATTATTTGAACCAGACAGCTATCCGAAAATCTTTGTCACGGCGGAGGAAATCCAGCAATTTTTCGAACGCCGGAAGGATTCCTATAAAACTGAACCGGAACTGAAAGTGCGGTACTTAAAATTTGAGGACCAATCCTACCTTGCCCGGGTTGAGATATCCGATGATGAGATTTCCGAATATTATGATGAGCACCCGGATGAATTTCAAAATCCCAAAACCGTTGAGGCCCGTCACATCTTACTAAAGGTGGGACAGGATGCCACTGGTGAGGAGGTGGCTAAAGTCCAAGAAAAAATTGAAAGCATTTTGCAAAAGGCAAGAGGGGGTCAGGATTTTGCAGAACTTGCCAAGCAATATTCCGAGGGCCCCAGTAAAGACAAAGGCGGATATCTGGGTAGCTTCAGACGGGAGTCGATGGTAAAACCTTTTGCCGACAAAGCCTTTTCAATGCAAGCAGGAGAAATCAGCGATGCGGTGCGGACCCGGTTCGGATGGCATATTATTAAGGTCGAAAAAGTGAATGCGGCAACGGTTACCGCACTTGTCGATGCCAAAGACAAGATCCGTAAAAAACTGGCAGATGACTACGCCAAGCAGCTGGCCTACGACGCAGCCGAATCCATTTTTGATGCCACCTTTGAAGGCGATAAGCTTGAGACCGTTGCCGCCGACAACCAGCTTACCATTTACACAACCGACTTCTTTACCCGTCAGGGCCCCACCAAGGCCATCCAGAACAAAGCGGCATTTGCGAAGACGGCCTTTGAGTTGCCTGAAGGTGAAATCAGTGAAATTCAAGATTTTGGAGATGGCTATTATCTTATGGAAATCATTGAAAAACGTGCGGCTCAAATCCCTGAATTAAGCGCGGTTGAGAAAAAAGTAAGAGCCGATCTGATTAAAGAAAAGAAAAGTGAAAAAGCAAAAACAGATGCCGAGGCCCTGCTTTCCGCCTTAAAAGACGGTGCCGTCCTGGCGACGGCCAGTAAAGAATTCGATCTTAAGATTCAGAGCACCGGTTTTTTCAAGCGCAATGACTCCATACCCAATATCGGTTTTGAACGCGACCTTTCCCGTGCAGCCTTCGAATTGTCGGAGCAGAAAAGCCTTCCGCCGGAAATTACCAAAGGGCGCAAAGGGTACTATGTTATCCAATTCAGGCAGAGACAAGCGCCTTCCCCGGCTGATTTTGAAAAAGAAAAGGAAGACATTAAAAATCAGCTGCTGCAACAAAAAAGGTTTAAAGCCTTTCAGGCCTGGCTGGACCAAAGGAAAAAAAGCAGTGAAATCGTCATAGAGGAAAGTTTTCTAAATAGCTGATGAGGTTTCGAGAGCGCTAATATGAATTTTCGCCCAGGAGAAGACCATGGTTAGCCGCGAAAGTAAATCCGATAGCAAAAAAAAACTTAAATACGCCACGAAAAAATGTCCGGATTGTTATGAGCATCTGCCGCTGAATGCCAAAGAATGTCTCGCTTGCAAAGCAAAAGTTGGAGATGTGGATAAGCTGGGATTTGCGCAGAAGCCGGCAGACTGGAAGGGCTATCTGGCTGCAACGATATCTATTGTCGTATTTGTTGTTTTTATGTGGTGGGCGTTTTTTTGGGAATAACCCTTTAAAGAATTGAATAATGGCGAATGAAGAATGTCGAATTCTGGAATTCGCTTCGCTCTATCGTTTTTATTTATTCTTTCCCCCTGTGATTGATTGGCCTTAGAAATTCTTCAAAAACCCTGGTAGCAGATTATTTGGAATAGATTTCTCACGCTGGTAACAATCCTTCATTCGACATTCGTCAATCGTAATTCGACATTTGTTTGCCGCGTCTATCTTGCCAGCATTGCCCGCATCATGTCACCGGCGTTTTCAGCATGGTCTGCGAGGGAGCCGATTACTTCGGCCAGTCGGATCATGTGAAAAACGGTGACCGGATCAATTTGCATATTCAGCACCTTGGCCTTGATGGCATCTTCCACTTTATCGGCTTCATGTTCCTGCCGGCGCAGCGTATGGATAGTTTCCTTGATGAGTTCGCGCTGTTTTTCAGAAAAATTGGTAAAATATTTCCTGGCATCCGACACCATGTGGCACATCTCCTCCACCGGACCCATTACGGCATCTACGAGTAAAAAAAAGTCCTTATGGAGGGCATCCGGTATTCCCGGTTCGGATCTGAAGGAAATCCAGTCAAGTGCATCTTCAACCGCATCCAGCACTTTGTCCTGCTCGTGAAGGTATCGAAACAATTCAAATTTATCCACAGGCATCAGGGTTCCCTT